>WLWD01004451.1_pt1 | contig 42541 bp, 23 predicted proteins | sample 6712731 | NCBI WGS metagenome assembly WLWD01 (sample SAMN12718690, study PRJNA576275) | sponge metagenome | isolation source: marine sponge | host: Mycale hentscheli | place: New Zealand: South Island, Marlborough, Capsize Point | collected 2014-11-01 | reverse complement strand
TTGCAACCTTGTTTTTAAATCATTTTGCTTTCATTTCTTTGACTTTTCCCAATCCAACATCTAAAAACGTTGAACGCTTAGTTAGAGTACCTGCAGCTCAGTAGAGGAAGCTTCAAGTCAACTTTGAGGATTGTGTTCCAGTCCAAACGGAGTGTTCAAGCAATACCCACAAAAAAGTGAAGGACCTGACTCTTCAATGACAAGTAACATTCTGTAAAATACAACCTTAAATAATTCGCCTGTTATTGTGGGTAGCAATAACAGGCGGAGGGCAGGAGCTACAATAAGTGTCAGGGAAAGCTTAGCTAGTGTATCAAATTCCATGCATGTGGCTTCTGTGAACTTGGACTTTCATGATAGGCAGTTTCGGCTATGCAAGATTGAGGTGGTTATTTTATTCAGGTTTGGATAAGTCAGTTCACTGTGTAGGTAGGTATTTCTTGGAGTATTGGGCATTCGATCGTGTTGTCAGCAACATGATCTCTCTTATAAAAGGAATTGCATTCTATGTTCTTGAAGTGACACTTGGCTGAATTGTAGAGTTCACTGCACAGTCGGCACGGTTGATGAGGTTTGTAATGATCCATGTGAGAATGCTGTTTGTTGTTTAAGTGTTCTTGGGGTTCCTGCTATATCTTTAAGACCCTTCTCCGCAACCTCTATGAATAATATAATTTTTTCAGCTGGTTTATGTGACAATTCCTCTTCCACAAGTCTACTTCAGCTGCGCAATTTAATCGAGGACAGATTCGTGTGGCTGATGAATGCAAGTGTGAAACTGGAATGTCTTGACTATCTTGGACAGTTTTGGCTGAAAATTCTTAGATGTATTGTCAATTATAGTAGCACACTGCAAAAATTATAGAGTGAAAACCCACCAAATTCACACCAAACTGGTGGTGTGAATGCTCACCACTTATGCATAGTGTGTCCTTCACACTTTCTTCCTAGTGTGAATGCACACTTAGTGTGAAATTCACACTAATAGAATGGACCTTTTACCGAACATTAATTATTTCATGTGCAGGCAAAAACCAGTGCTATTATCATTGTAATCTAACTTATAAATGTTTTGAACACTTGTGTGCTAGATAAGAGAGTTGACTAAGATTTTAGTCGTCTGATTAATGAGATCTGGGATTATACCAATCTGTTTTTGGAAAAAAAATTTGAAATGTACACTGTAAAAATTATAGCGTGAAGACCCACCAAATTCACACCAAACTGGTGGTGTGAATGCCCACCACCTATGCATAGTGTGTACTTCACACTTTTTTCCTAGTGTGAATGCACACTTAGTGTGAAATTCACACTCAATGGAATAGCATGGACCCTTTACCGAACATTAATTATATTCATATGCAGGCAAAACCCAATGCTATTATCACTGTAAATGTTTTGTACACTTGTGTGCTAGATAAGAGAGTTGACTAAGATTTTAGTCGTCTGATTAATGAGATCTGGGATTATACCAATCTGTTTTTGGAAAAAAAATTTGAAATGTAATACTAGAATCAATGTAACTTATAATAATTCATTACTGTAAGTATGAGTTCATAGTGATCATGGTGAGAATTTTCACTGAATTTGGTGTGTGCTTCACACCTAAACGATGAGGTGTGCGCAACATGCCATATTTTGGTATGACTATTGTTACAAGTGATTCACGCTTAATTTGGTGTGAACTACACACCTTTTGGTTAACAGTGCAAGGTCTGTAAGAGCTGGAGATATAGGTGAAAGAACATCTCTTATAATCCCATAGGACTTGTTGCCTATAGTACTCAAAATAATCACTTTTCACTTGCCTGCACATGACACCATTTGCAGCTAAGTACTACTCGGCTCGTTCACCTAGACTTTCAGTCACCAATACACGAATCTAACACTCCAAAGAAACCGTGACTTGTCATAGTTTTATCCCTGTTGCTAGATGTAATGTTTAGAATGATGCCATCACAAACTTTCATAGCTAGAATAGTTCAAACTAAAAGCCAGCAGTTCAATCATTGAAGATACAGAAAAGAGTACATTCCATTGTACAATTTTAACCTCAAAAATTTTGTTGCAAGGTGTAGCTTCAATTCTGAGCACTTTGAGGTCTTATATTTACACTGTCTGGATAGAGTTTCTCTTCTTCTTTCTAACAATACAAATCTGCTGTGTGGGAAACTTTCCTGAAGCTCGTGGTGGAAGTGTGTGTCTTCTGGTGGTTGAAGATAAGGAGTAGGATATCTTATTATTCAAATGGTAAAGTATCAGACGTGAATTGTTTAGCTTTAGATGATTCTGATGTTGACTACTTCTTGACTCAGTCATATTTTCTCATACTACAGACTATTAAGATGCCTCTATGAAACTTCAATACTTGTTATATTCACTGATACATGTATGTATCTTCACAAGTATTCATGCAGTAACTATTAATTTCAATTTTTAGGCTTTTAATTGGTCTGGTTTCACAGATTGTGGCAGCAAGGCCATATATTAGTAAGTGATGCCCAAATTTAAGCTACATCTTGCAACAGAAAAAGTAAATTTGTGGTAAAAATAGATTGTACTATGGTATGTACTTCAGAGCAAACTGAAATAATATTAGCCATGTGTAGTGGTTAAATTACAATATAAGGTCCTATATTAATGAGTACACATTTTTCATGATGTCAATGAAGATCTATTTTATTGAAGAGTTTGGTACTTGAGCTATTTTCTTGACATGTGTGATATAGAGATATCTTTATGTAATGATTTCTGTTTAACTGCTAGCATTGTATTACACTCATGCCTCATCTGAAGTGCCAAATTAAAGGAGAAAACTATTTTAAGATAATGAAGCTAAATTATAATTTTTTTTTTAATTATTACACATAGCCAAAATAATGTCAGAAATTTTTTTATGGAAGGTGCTAAAAAATAAGTTCAAATTTCACTAAGAGATTAGTTTACACTAGTAAGAAACTTGTATTTATCTGTAGCTATAAAATAACAACTTCAGAAGCTAGCCAGTAGAGAAGTCAGAGAGAGCAGCAGTGATGAATGTGTGGGTTGTTCATTTGCTAATGGTTCAACTTGTCATCACAATTATTATCCTGCACTTGCACAAGGTATGAATATTTACATTTAACATGTGCTCATTATTTGGACATTCAGAGTCATTATTTTTACTATAGTTATTAGCCAAGTAAAGTAAATACTACAATGAATTCCATATGTATTTATATGCATGAAGTGCCTAAAAACGGTTAGTATTTAATGGTTGAAGTTTCTTGCAATTTCCATTGTCAATTTGATTCACTATCCTGAATTGTAGGTATTCTTGTCGTGTCATGTTATTCAGTTATCATATAATATCCAGAAATTTATTCAGTATAAAATAAAAGTATAAAAAATTACAACAAAGTGACCAATGCTTTTTGAAGCGTCAAAATTAATTAAATATCAATTTAAATGCAAAAGGTAAATTTTCTGAAATGGTTGTTTTTAAGCATGACACTGATTCCTAAACAAGTGTCAGTAGAATTATAATGAAAACTAGCAATAAATTAATAGAATGTTTACTGCACATTATTATTGATATCTTGTGCTACTAGTTCCTCCTTCCACTGGCCTGTACTTCTCACTGGATGGTGTTATCTACAATCCTGGATCCTCCATTAACATCACTGATATTGGAGAACAACCAGGAGAACTTTCAGATGCTGGATCTACATTAGTTTGTGTCACTACTAATGTCAATACTGGATGTTGTGTAGGTAGTGATAATCCTAATGGAGGAGGTATTGGTGGCTGGTTAGATCCTAGTAATGCTCCAGTTGCTACTCCTAATGAACTTGGTGGTGCTAATAATGTATTTACTCGCTTCCTCTACACTGAACAAGTGAGACTAGCCATAGTAGGTACTCCATCAGGACCCCTGGGAGTGTACACATATGTGGCACCTAACATCAATGGAATGGATGAGTCTGCAACTATTACAATTACAGGTACTTGAGTAATATTGATGTGCTCATAAAGAGAACTTGATTTGCATGATCATCTATAGTATATCAAAATGACATGGTGAGACTGGAGGATTGTACATAATACAACACTAAGAGCAAATTAATCTTTGGAATTTAATAGAAATGATGCAAGAGTACATGATGAATGTTGCATGTGAAGATAGGGGTAGCTACACAGGTTCACATTAACGTGTCAATTACAGTTTGTTGATAGTAGTGAAGTTCATAGAGTTGGTATCCAGTATATGCAACTGGGGTTAATTACATTTAAATGGTGGCTAAATTACCAGGCCAGGAGGGGGGTTAAGAGCAGGCTGTGAACAAATCTTTTTTTTTTATCTATTTTGCTCGAAAAAATGTGCCTAATTTGTGCAATTTTTTGCTTCCTTCACCTTGTTTGATTTTTCCCAATTTATATTTCTTTTTCAACCCATTTTCCCTTTTTTACCCCATTTTGTCTTCTGTTTCACCTCTTTTTCTTTCTGCTTCCCATCCTCTTTATTATAATTAGTCTTAAATGAGAATATCACAAAAACAGCTTATAACTTTACTTATAAATGTGAACCAGTAAACCGTTGTATAATTATCTTGCAAAGTTGAATAACAGAAGTATTATAGTTTTCCAAAGATCACTATTGTTATACAGTAATTCTTTGTAATAAAAAACCCTTTCTGCTGCAGCTGACGATGACTGGACCATTAATTCCTTTTTAAAAGTATAGCGTACATAGAAACCTTAATAGTATGTCTATTCCATCAAGCAATTATATCAGTTTTGTAGAAGCATCTTAACTGTCAGCCGTGTATAATGATATTTCCATCTTCAGTATCAATGGATTTTAATCTCAAATTGGGAATGCATTTAGGCACTTAGCTTCCACTCAAACAATTTGAGAGATGAAAATAGGTTGTTGTTTTTTCGAAGGCATTCAAAGCATGTTTAAGATCCTTAAGTAGAAATGATCACATGCAGGTTGTACACATGCCTTTCAATAATCAATGACCTCTTACTCATGTGAACTATTTCCATTGGACATAACTATATTCTTAAGGCAAATCTCAAAACAGATTCATCTTGGTGAGAGGTACTCCCAATTTTATTATAATGTCACAGCCTTTCCTCAGTACTTTCGAGTAGAGTCAGGTAACCGTCATCAACTATCGGTTCAACTACCATACACAGGTTCTTTTCTGACAGTATTTTGCCTCAGATGTTTCTTTCTAGTTAAGTCTAATTAGAGTTGAAGTTTGTAGTGACTTTGAAGTGAATTAATAGATTGATTCATACTTTGTTTGGTATCATTTCTATCAGTACCAGATTCGTCATTACTTGAAATTCTACTGCTTCATTACTGTCCTCTGCCATCTGTATGATTAGATCTGGCTACGCCCATAGTGATTGCTAACTAGGTCATAGTAAAGTGGTTACTATGCTGCAATTCAGATACCTTTTGCATCCTTCTAGTTTATAATAGTAGTAGTAGCTTAGAGTATAAATTACGCAGACAAAAACGTCGATGAAATACTGTGAACAGTATAGTCATGAAAATATTATCGTAGATTGGAAAAAGGTCTCATGCCTGATTGCTATGATATATCAGCATCCCATCTATCCTCTGCATAACACAAGCCTTCATCCATTATCATATACTGCAACACTTCCACTCATTATTCAGATATAGACTTGGACATTCATCGTCCAGGGTGATTCCCAGACATTCCATTTTGAACTTCTTCATACAAACCTAATGTGTACCTCCCTTATCTACTGTTGTAATATGCTATCAGACTAAAGTCTAGTTATTTTTAACTTCTAACTGTCCACTGTGTGTTGTTAGGCAGTTGACAAAGTAAACCAAAGTTCAAAGTATCTTGGGACTTCGTTTTGAGCTTGATCTTAGCTCTCTCAGACCACACTTTCTATTATTCTATTTCACACTTGTGTGTGGCCATTACTATTTATAGCAGGTGCCTAGCAGTATAATAATCATGGGTGGAGCATAATAGGTTTAATTTGTACTTTCAGTAAATGACAACTTGGAAATGAAGGTACAAAGTCCTATTGGGTAGATTTTATGAAAATATGGGTGAGGTCTGCCACAGTATGTGCTAGGCATAATAATAACTATGTGTGAATAACATCAACAATAACAGTGTGATATAAAATATTTCATTAGCTGTAGTGAGTTGGTAAAGTGTCATCAAAATGCATGGTTAAAAAGTTGTCACTGTCAGTGTAACAGCTTTAAGAATTGACTATTAGCAGGTAAATCAGCGACAACAAAATGGCTAGATGTTGAGGAACACAATAGTTAGCAGTTTCACAAAGCCTTAGACTACAATTGAAGAAAAGACAGACTAAGATGCTAGAGGTAAACAAAATTGGAGTAAAGAATGACTCAAGCAGATATTTGTGACTAAAAAATACTTTTTTTAACTCACTCACTATTTGTACTAAACCACACAACTAATTGATTTTAACTAGACGGCTTTATAAGATCTAACATTTAGTAAAATAGAATCATTGCACACTTAAATACATTCATTTTTGCAGAAACTACAACTCCATACACTACAATGTATACTTCAGAAATATCAAATACTACAATGACACGTTCGACACCAGACATTACTAACCCTCCGTATACAACAGAGATAACATCTGCAACTGCATTTATGGTAACACTCACTCCATCTTTTCCTTCTGTGATGGGCTCAGATGTCAGCCTTAACTGTTCCAGTGACCTATCTGGTACCTTTATGTGGACCCATTCTAGTGGTAGTGACCTGCTGTCAGATCCTAATATAGTTATCAGTAGTTCTGCTATGGAGAGTGTTCTCACTATCTCATCCATACAGACCTCTCATGCAGGAACATATACATGTACTGTTACTACTGGACAAGCCAGTAACTCTCAGAACTCTGCAGTTACAGTTCAATGTAAGTTAGTCCATATGGTAATTAGGTAGTAATAATTGCTTGAAATGATGATGTATATACATTATTTTACAATATCGCAATTCTTACACATTCACGTTAATATAGTCTTATATCCTTATGAATTCTCTGTTTTCATCAATTAACAGTGAAGTGATGTACAGTTTCCATCTTTCTGTAGTAAACAATAATTATATAATTTTAATTTGTCTAGTTTATTTATTGAAAAGCAGATATTGATAGATCACTGTAATCAATTCTTCCACTGAGAGAAAACAGCAGCGCTCTTGTTTACTTGGTTGGATCACAGAGTAATCGTGAGACTAGTAAAATATTGCAGTTTGGGAAATACAATTTTACAGACTTATCTCTTCTTTATATACTAATTAGCCCTCTTTACACTTATATTATAAATAATATAATATTATATACTGATATAAATAAGCTAATTAATAAGGCTATAATTAAGCACCAGCATGTTGAGTATCATTTATTATATCCACTGATAATTAATTTTTCAACTTTTTGTGTTGTGTTACAGTGATGCCACCATCTGCTGTCATGGTAACATCTCCTGTTGTGTTAGTCGATTCCTCACAAGTGCTGACCTGTGATATCACATTGGCAGACATGTTGGACTCTGGTGTGCTGCTGCAGGTAGTGTGGACTGATTCAGCTGGGACAGTCATATCTGGGAGTACTCCTACTGGAGCTGGTACCTCTTACACTAGTCAAGTTACTCTCATGAATGGGAAAGATTCAGAAGCTGGCAGTAACTACACATGTACAGCTAGTCTCACTTCATCAGCTGCATTCGTGGCAGCTAGTTCTACAGTTAGTAACTCCACTACCCAGTCTTTACAGAGTAAGTTTACAAATTTATTTTGTTGTAATGTGTGAGTAGATAATATATAGTTTTGCAATATGAACTATAATGTAGTTTACTTAAGCAATATCGAGAACAATTAGGGTTCAAAGTCTTTCATTGCATTACTTATTCATTAGTTGTGAGCTGATGGCAGACTTTGAGTCTAAATTATTCTCAATTAAACAATTATTGACTGTAGTTAACTTGAAACATATGTATTGTAGTAAGAGCTCCTTCAAATGTGGTAGTAAGTCCAGTGAGAAATGGAGGAGCTATGGACCTCATCTGCTCTATTACATTGGATAACACATTACCTTCTGGTGCAATGATCCAAGTGATGTGGACTCGTCCAGTAGGTCCAATCAGTGGTGCTGCACAATCTGGTACTGGTACTGACTTCACTAGTACACTCAGTATCACATCTGTATCTGTATCTGATGCTGGTACCTACACTTGTGATGGTACTCAGTATCTTATTTCTAGTCCATCAACTGCTGGATCTGTCAATGTCACTGTACAAAGTGAGTTAAAACATCTTAGAGGACATGATTATTGTTCTTGCTAATCTTTGTGAGAATTGAATTTAAACTTAAAATTTAAGTGCAATTGTAGGGTGATTGGTCATAGTGAATTGTGTGCACTGCAAATACTAGATGAGATTGCTTAGTATGATCACTAGCTTACATGTTGCTTGTGTGGGTAATTGGAAAGTTACTGACTGCAATACCTAAGTGACCCTGCCCTTGTAGAAATTGGAAAATGCAGCTGCTTGATATTTTTCTATTGCCCATTAGTCATTCACTAGATCTAGCTAGCTGTGACTCCCAGGACTTGACAAGTCAATAAATACTTCACTATAACAGGCAATGATTTACTTGAGGCTGAGGAGATATGGATGAAACACACTCAAATCCCATTTGAAAAAATTATAGTTATTCCTTCAGCAAGTATTCTTTAGGATTTACTGTAAACTATGGCCGTACACAATGTAAGAATAGGTTAGTAGCCCTAGTAGTCACTTACAATTGACTCATATCTATAGATGAGGTTAAGACTCTCACTGTGAAAAATATAATTATTTATATTGATTCATTTTTTCTTTTGTAGTTGGTACTCCTATGCAAGCTGAAGTGTCTTCTCCATCACCATTATCTGAGGGAAGTGATCTCTCTCTCACTTGTTCTGTCACATTGAATAGTGAAGTTCCAACTGATGGTAGACTAGAGGTCATATGGACTTTACCTAACAACTCTATGATTATGGCAGCCACCATTGGAACTAGTGCCACTCTCACTGGATCTGGTACCAGTTATAACAGTACTCTCACTGTCACAGAGATATCTACATCTGATGCTGGCAACTATACATGCGCTGCTAGAATCACATCTAGTAATCCATTTGTAATTTCTAGTATTTCAACAATGGAAGCTGCTGTGGTGGTCATTACATGTAAGTAAACATGCATAATTATTGTTTATATCATCAGCATAACAACCATAGCCTTACACTAAAGTGAGCTCTACACACACATACATAATATATGATTTATTAATAGGCCTTTCATTCTACAAGTTATTTAAACAAGTGTATTTTGGCACCCTATATAACTAATAGATGTAGGTAGCTGTATAAGCTTTAACCATGCCTTTATGAGAGACAGCTTTTGTGGTCAAGGAGCTCGATGTAGCGCTTGGAATCAGGCTATGCCATCCACATACAGAGTATGAAGTATGTCCACAGAAACATATATTGCAGAGAATTCCATTGCGTGTTTTGACACGATCGAGTAGAAGTAGATGAGTATTCTACAAGTTAAATGTGGCGTGTGGCTAAATCATTCACTGCCAGTCACTCAAAAGGGGGTTTGATCGAACCCCTGATCCCCCCATCATGCTGGTTATATATATATATATATATATATGTGTGTGTCTATTAGATTTATAACTTGTTGAAATAGCCAATTAATCACTCTGTTTTGGTTACCCATATGTTTCTATGATTAAGTCAATAGTTCCTATTTTGTTATGTTTGCAATGGTGTCGTGGGGTTGCTTCCTATTGGTTGTTTTCTGATCACATGCAATACATTCCTCATTCATAACTTGTTAGAATAATGTCATCACTATCATAATAAAGTTATTGGTGATAAATTTTGCCGTATTAGTACCATTTTAATAATAAAGTGTTTGCTGTTGCAGAACTAGCTCCATCTTCAGTGAGGATAGTCCCTCCAACATCTTCACTGTCTACTGGAGATACTCTATATCTCTCATGTTCTATTGTGTTGGCAATTCCCTTGACATGGTACATCGCTAGAGGTCATATGGATGCTACCTGATGGTTCTACTATAATGGCATCTTCTGCTGATATAGTTTCTTCTCCTTCTGCTAGTAACAATTACTTTTCTGCTACACTCAATATTTCATCCCTTACTCCATCTTATGCTGGACTCTATCAATGTTCTGTCAGAATAGCATCTACTGTACCACAGATCTGAAGTAGTCAATCTACTATTGGATCTACTAATGTCACAATGCAGTGTGGGTTTATGGTATCAGTTATGTTGACTGTTTTATTAGTCAGGTAGCACTGACAATCTCTTATTCAGCATTAACTATCTTTATTGTATATAATCTTAGCTATAACATAAAAACGTAGTTTATGATGAATGATGTTTAGATTATGTAGTACATAACAATTTAAGTCAGTAGTACTATAAGAAATTCTTACTTTGTTATTATTGTTTATATAGCTAATATAATCTACTCATGAATATGATATTGTACACTAAATTCCACATTGTCATTTACAATAGGGATAATTCAAAGCAATGTGTATAAATAACGATTAGTCATCTCATGGTTTTTTTCTGAATGCACAATCTATTGTGTGTGCATTATTGCACTTGTATGATCATATATAGTTAGTCCTCCCTCTTCTGTGACTGTGTCTACATCTCCTCCTGTCATATATGAAGGATTGTCTTATACTTTCACTTGTTCTATTGAGTTATTTGAAGAGTTGATCACTGGAGTAACTTTAGATGTGACATGGACTGGACCAGGTGGCTGAACTCCTAGTGATATTGTATCTGGTTCTGGAACATCCTATACCAGTACTGTTAGTAGAACTGTAGCCAGGACTTCAGATGGAGGCAACTATACCTGTACAGTCAGGGTATTGAGTTCTCTAAATCTTGTGTCATCCAGTCGTGCTACTTCTGGATTTAGTGTGATAAATGTTGGTAAGTAAAACTTCATTTACATGAAATTCAATATGGATGATAACTTTTTTAAAGGACAAATAGCAATTAGTTAATTTAGCAAAGATCAAACAAGGTTGAAGCAATATTTGAAAGTGCATTTTTATCATTTATCGAATTATTCTTACCAATATTTCAATTACAAAAATACGGTTATCCAAAAATGTATAATATAATACTTATTACACAAGTCAGAGTGTGATATGGTTAAATACTTCATGAGCAAGCTAATTTATTCTCACAAGCTAGAGGCTGAGTGAAAATAAAGCCTGAGAGTGAAATATCTTGTCATATCATTCTGACCTGTACAATAAGTAGTTCATTCCACACTAGATACCTTCACTGCTGTAGTTAGTACTAGGACTGGTAACTCACAGAATAAAGTTGGTTTATGGGGCCACCCACACCCCCAACAGATATTTTAGCAGCTGCTCTAACCTAGTTGAGTATTACACAAGGAATGTAGCTGTAAAAACAAGTAAAAGTGGCAAGTTTGGCCTGTTGCAATAACTACAAGGGTAAAAAGCATGGCAATACAGAGTAAAAAAACACACTGAAATAACACCTCACAATAAGTTATTTAATTTATGGTCACTTAGCTAAAATAACATGGTGAAGATATCTCTGGTAGAACATGAATATATATCCATAATTATTTATATATTCAGATCATGTAATTATTTACTAATGAGCACTTTTTGTGGTTATGATTCAGTGGTAATTCCTTCTCCACCACTCATTTTAACCCCACAAGCCACCTCCACTTCTATTACTCTCACATGGACTCAGACTACTGGAGATGTAGTGGATTCCTATACTATATCATACTCCTTCACTGTTATGGGATGTGATGGTCATTCTGGTAGTTTTGGTAATAATAACATCATAGGAATAGATGGATCTACTAGAATGTACACTTTATCTGGTTTGGAAGAATACACTGAGTTTGCAATTACCTTGACAGCAGTAAATGGAGCTGGAAGTGCATCTGTCAGTAGGGCAGTTCACACTATGGCAGGTAAATTCATAAGGGCATGATTACGTGACTGGTTTGGGGGAAATCAACCTAAACATGGAAAAATATGTTTGTGCATCCACAGGTAAAACCTTACGAGTTTGAAACAATTTTAATGGTAGAAATGGATAAATAAACTATCAGCTCTAGTTTATGGTGCAGTGGTAATCGAAGGCCAAGCTCTAGAACTTACCTCATGCTATGCCCAATCAGGTTAGAGCAGCTGCGAAAATATCAGTTGGGGGCTGATACAGCTAACTTTACACCATGAGTTTGTAATTCTATTTCAAACTACTGCATTGAAGATTTCTGAGAGTGAAATATCTTGCCATATCACACAGACTGTGAGTAATATGTGGTTTATTCTAAGCTAGTTGTCTTCACACTAGTAGTGGTAACAGGGTTAGCCTTTGGTACTATATTATAGTACCTCCATTCACACAATATTTTAGGCTTTTCCCAGTCTTATCAGCTACTATAGCTACTATAGCAGTGAGCAATTTTTACCTTGTCAATAATAAAGCTTTTTTTCCAGTCAAACAGTTACCAGAGTGGTTACTATGGCAAAATAGAACCTTAAAGAAAACTAAATAAATGTAGCCATTTGTTATTACTGCATTCAGGTAGAAAAGCAAAATTAACTTATATCATATTTAAGGTTAAATTTTAATGCTTTAGCTACCCTGCTGTTTGAATTACCTGTGCACAATATTGGATGTCTACTTATATGTGGGACAATAACCAGGTCAGTTCTTGAGTGACAGCAGCTGCAATAACTGTTGAAGCAACTAATTTATAAGGTTATTTTTAAACCACACTTTATATTGTATGTTTATTAATTTGGTATTACTATTAACTCTTCAGAGAACAAAACAAACTTAAAAGATAATGATTTAATTAACTAGTGTTGTTACTATGATCAGAGTATCCCTTCCTCTCTATTCTATCTTTCTTTTATGCTCTTCTCTTTTCTTCTTCACACTCTCACTTTTTAGTGATTTTTTCTTCATATCCCTAGTTATTTTCTAGATTACTTTTTATCTCTAATAATTTTATAAATTGTTACTATTGATCAGAAATTATCGTCTACATTGCATCAAGGTACAAATCTAATTTTAGAATTTAACTTTATATTGTGACTAAATTATGACTATCTGCTGTGTTCAATGAATATTAAAATAACATGCACTCTCTTTGTACTTCACATTACCTAATAATACACTTTATTCAATATGAGTGGAGCAAATGCATCATGATACACATAATGCTGTACAACTATTTGGTATAGCATATTATGTACTAGTTGATATGTTTTTAAATATTCTCTTTTATGTTGGTTGAAATAGAGAGTCACAATTATTGGTATTTATAATGTATATCGTTCATTATAAAATATTGTTTCATTTTTCTAAGCTATGTAATTAAATTTTTGCAAAATTCATTTATTGCTGTTTTATTATTATTATTATTATTATTATTATTACTATTGCTATTATTGTTATAATTTACATTATTATTTACATTATTTGCATAACATGCTATGAATTTTAATTACTCTAGATTAAGCCTATGCTATAAATTGAGCAAAATCAATTATCTGTGAAGCATTAATTCCAATGATAAAAAGAGAAACGGCCTGGTGAATTGTTGAAATTAGCATAACTCGTATGTAAAAGATAATGGCGGCAGTCAAAACTTGAGAACTGTATCTTCCTCACAATGATGATTTCAAGCTATACACTGTGACAACTGTTTTGTAGTTAGACTAGAGAGGGCCTATAGAATGTATAAATAAGTTTTGGACATAATGCACTGTATTTTAGGGCAATGATTAATGTATTAATTAAATTTTAGGAATAATTTTTAGCTTTATGATAAAATGTGCTCAATATGTGCTTAATTTATAATTAAAATTATTTAAAGATTTTAATATAAAATCTAGAATTAAAAAGCGTGCAAATTTTAGACTATTTCTTTGATTTCTTTTATGCATTCCCCTATCTTCATTGGAAGTTTTTAATTCTAAGCTGATTTTGTACGAACTCAATTAATTGTCCAAATTGTATTACTAATTTCTTTATAATTATGTAGATTTAACAGCTAATCTTGACTATTCTCGTCAGTCACTGCGAAATATTTTCCTGATATATTCATTTAATTTGGTAGCTTTCCGACTACACTGACAATCCGTACGCAGTCAATAATTTTAGTTTGTGTCCGGTAAACAGAGGTGTCCGTAACTTAGACGAATGGATAAGAGAGGTTCGAGTGTATGTGAGCTAAATGTTATCCCATCGTTCAACATAATTTCACATCTGTACTTTCCAGGGCAATTTTGGAATACTCGAGTTGACGTCCGTCCCTTTAACGGCAGTCTTTACGACGGTAGCATTGCCACATGTGGTGAACATAACCACAGGCGACAGACCGCGCAGCTTCACTGGGTGGATGTACGAACTCACTTGGGATCATTCGGATGGACCATGCCTCTACGTGTGCAATAGGCAGTCCGGACCTATCAGAGAAGTCACTGACCCCAACGATCTAGTCATCGAGAGTCTGTACACCAGCTACAGAGTACCCAGTGCATTTGAGGAAGGAAGTGAATATCAATACAGAATGTTTGACTCTTCCCAATGCACAGTTTAGGAGCAATTCTGTGATAACACTCAGTTACTATTTCAGAAACTTCAACATTTTGCACCTTTCTCTCTAGTCATTTAATTACTCTATTGATACATGTCACTTTATTCTTATATTAGTGTTGTTGTTGTTGTTTTGTTGTTGTTTTTGTTAGAGAATTATTATTTTATATGGATTAATAAAATTTAAGAAATAAAGTAGTCACCCAATTTATTTGTAAGTAGTCACCATCAGCGGTATACAATAGGACTTCAGCACTTAATATCTAATAGTAGCATATACATACACAAAGGATTGCTTGACCACTCCCCTTCATTTGTGCTTTACAATATATTTTCTATTATTGGTCCGGCAATTGCCGGGTCTGCTAGGGCAGTTCCACCTCTTCACTTATTGTAATTGTGGCTCTAAACTATAGGAAATGCTAATATTGATTGGATGATATATATACCTTTTGCATGTGTTGGATAACTGCACTACAATGGTGTTAGTAACTTGCCTGCACACTTCATCAGCATCACACTGGCTGAAGAGGGAAGAGGTTGGTGGGGGAAGAAAAGTAAACATCATTCCCAGCAGGTTGGACCAGAAAGTGTCTTTTGGACCACTAGGTGTACACCAGAGATTAGATGACAATCTTCCACACCCACTGAACAGGTGCTGACATTGTTAGAAGACGGTGCTAAATAAAGGAAATCTGCAAGGGGGAAAAATATGCATTTTATATGCATTTGAAGTAGAGTTTGATATACTTTTTCTTGTTAATTGCCAGAAGATCCATCCATAAGGCTAAATAGCAGCATCACATTTCAAAATAGGCAGACTTTTCTTTTATTAGGCCAGCATAGAATTTTAGCAAACACAAAGTTGATGAACATATATGCATAGGTTACACCACAAAGTGGAGGTTGTGGGATTTACACAGCCAAGGGCGACCAACTTGCTCAAGGCTGTAGGAAATGCACAATAAATAATTTTGATGGACAGTTTACTTATTCACCTCCCAGAAGGTGGTGACTTGTACCATGGCTTTAAACAATTTGCTAATTTTGATTTGACAATTCACTTTTTCACCTCCTAGGAGGTGGGTATGAAATATATTCACCTCGAATTGAGCAATCTGATTTAATCGACCCACCATGGTAATGTGATGGTCCTTGTATCAAGTTCATATTAGACAGAGCAAGCAGGTCATCTCACTGACATTCCCATCTCACACTAGCTAGCCCATACAAATTGCATAGCTAACCATTTAATAGTTGCTAGAGGCATGATAAACTGGAGCATCTCTTTGTGGTCTTGCTGGTCGACTCAAGGCCTGCTGTGGTCATGTAGAGTCACTTACAAGCTTTTGATTTGGCCACTACTGAGGACTTGACTAAGGTGCATGGGTGGATTTGTAGCAGTGGAGTAGGCAGGCAGGCAGGCATAGTTTCTGGCTCCAGGTTAAAAACCATGGTAATGGGGTGAGTAGATATGCATAAACAACAACACCTCTCTGTATGTCTGCTGATTTATCAATCTGTTTTGGAGCTCTTCTTACCTAAAGCATGCCTCAATGGAGGAAGAAGCCTTTGAAAGCTACTCCATGTGGGTATTTTTACAATAACTCTCAGCCAACTTCCTAGTAAATTGTTAGTAGCTTGGTCAATTATTTGAAGGTGAGGCTCTCAAAAAAAAAATCCTGTATTTTCTTTATTGACATGAGAGCAAGCCATTAAAAAAGATGGTGGAGAATCTGGGTTTCTAGGGAGTGAGTGACTGGAGGGAGTAGGCTAAGCTACAAGTATTTGTGGTTAATACTCATTAATTTTTGGCTGGCTAGTGGCGACTACTTTTACCTCTTACCGGCTTCTTCACCACTCTTATTGGTGTGGTTCCATAGTTATAACTTCTCACATTCATGTTCATCGTTTTCTTGAGAGAGTTTCTTTTTTTTTTTAATATTGCCACATCCATTTGATGATTTGCAGTACAATTAGCTACTAGCTATTACTGTGGTCTCAAATGAAAAAAAAAATATATATATATAGTTATAAATTATTTATTCCACCCTAGATGTCTTCACAATGATATTTTTAGGTACATGACCCTTGCACGCTGTTATTACACGCTATACTGCACAAGCTCATTACCCTGTAGTTACAGCAACTGGCCAAACTTTTCAATTTTCTTGGGTTTTACAGGCTACAGCTACCTTCCTCTGGTGTACCCTACTCTTTACCCTGCTCAACAGGGTTAGAGCAGCTGCTAAAATATCAGCTGGAGGTGTGGGTAGCCCCTACAACCAACTTTACCTGTGAGTTACCCTTCCTCTAGTACTAACTGAAGTGAAGATATCTAGTGTGGAATAAACCACTTATTACACTTGTCAGTGTTATGGCAAGATATTTCACTCTCAGGCTTTATTTTCACTAGGGGCTGGTGAAAATAAATTAGCCTGCTCCTGAAATCTATAATACTTAGTGCATGACTCAGCATATCACATGGGAAGATTTTTCAAGAAGATGCATAAGCCAAAGGTGAGTAAAAGTACAAGTGTGAGAGTGAAATGTATCTGTATGAAGTGTGTAATAAATTGTTAATTGGCGAGCGAGCGTAGCGAGCGAGACACTTACAGGGGTAACACAATCGAAAATCGGGGATGTTTGTTTATTTGGCGAGCGAGCGAAGCGAGAGAGACACTATCAGGGGTAACGCAATCGAGATTTCGCTATATTATTGGCGAGCGAGCGTAGCGAGCGAGACACTTACAGGGGTAACACAATCGAAAATCGGGGATGTTTGTTTATTTGTTTGTATATATGTTTGGACGTACGTATGTCATTTTGTACTTTGACCCTCACGTTTTTGTGTTAGTTATGTGGGCGACCCGTCCCAAATTGCACTAAACAGAATCCTCTGGTTTATCGATCAGTACCCGTATCACCCTAGAAATTGAATTGTTTACCTTTTTTAATTCTTTTGCGGGTGCAGTTAAAACTTGAAAACTTAAGGGACTTCCATTTCTATTCGAGTTAGTGCCGGTGGTAAGTCAATGCGCTCTTTGTCATGGTTATAAGCCGTGCGCAACAGTATTTACTTGAAAATACATTGTCCACTATACTACTGCGAAGGTAAGTCTGTGTAGGTGCATGTCCAGTTTTGTCAAAGCATTGTGTGTTACAACCACCTTAGCTAAAGAATATCACAAAGAAAACTTTTAAATAACGTGTATTGTTTTGTTGTTTGTTTTTTTCCTTCAATTCAAGCAGTTGCAGAGAGTTGTTACTATGGCACTGAAATCCCTTTACCCTGTATGCTAAATAAAAAAACTGGACCTTATCAGTAGCTTCAGTGTTAGAAGTCAAAATCATTCATATAAAAATAGTATAGTCTTTAGGCTCGCTCGCCATTTGTGCTGAAGCACACCACTAGTTTATTTATCTGTTTATGGGGTACGTGAGATCTCTGTTTTCGCCCGCGCTTCTAATTACGTAAGTTAGGTAAAGCGTTCACAGTGCCAGTATTTTTCAATTAACTAGCTCTGAGAATCCTTAGTGGCGGTGGTAAGTCAATGCGCTCTTTGTCATGGTTATAGGCCGTGCGCAACAGTATTTACTTGAAAATACATTGTCCACTAGACTACCGCTAAGGTAAGTCTGTGTAGGTGCATGTCCAGTTGTGTCAAAACTTTGTGTGTTACAACCACTACTTAGCTAAAGAATATCACAAAGAAAACTTTTAAATAACGTGTATTGTTTTGTTGTTGTTTTTTTCCCTTCAATTTCAAGCAGTTGCAGAGAGTTGTTACTATGGCACTGAAATCCCTTTACCGTGTATGCGAAATTTAAAAACTGGACCTTATTTTCAGTAGCTTCAGTGTTAGAAGTCAAGATCATTCATATAAAAATAGTAGTCTTTAGGCTCGCTCGCCATTTGTGCTCAAGCACATCACTAGTTATATATATGTTTGGACGTATGTATGTCATTTTGTACTTTGACCCTCCGTATTTTTGTGTTCGCTCCGCGTTCGACCCCGTCCCAAACTTCACTAAACAGAATCCTCTGGTTTAGCGACCATTACCCGTATCACCTTAGAAATTGAATTGTTTACCGCTTTGAATTGTTTTGCGGGTGCAGTTAAAACGCAAAAACGTATGGGAGCTCCATTTCTATTCGAGTTAGTGGCGGTGGTAAGTTAGTACGCTAGTTATAAGCTTTGAAACTTCATTGTCCACTAGACGAACCACGAAGGTAAGTCTTGCGTAGGTATGTTCAGTTGTGTGAAAGTATTGTGCGTTACAACTACTATTAAGAATATCACAAAGAAAAATTTAAATAACGTGACTCGAATTTGTTGCTTCTTTTTCAATTCAAACAGTTGCGGGGAGCGGTTACTATGGCATTGGAACACCTTTACCGCATATACTTAAATTAAAAACTCGACTTTGTTTTAGTAACTTGAGTGTTAGTTGTTAAAATCAATCATTTAACAATAGTGTAGTTAAAGGCTCGCTCGCCATTTGTGCTCAAGCACACCACTAGTTATATATCCGATATTTTTCCACAACAGTAACCAGTCAGAGGTAACTCTGCCATACATCTAAAAATTTGGTTGTCCAGAACTACACACAGGTGAACACTTGGAGCACACATGTCCGAGGTTACCTATACAAGTCAGGATCCCAGAAGGGACAGGTCAGAAGTTGAGCAGTCCAGGATCCTCCTGAGAGTCGCTTACCTCAGTGGGCATATGAACAAGTGTTCAGAGGATCCTGACAGTCCGGTGTCTGGAGTATCCTGACAGTCTGGGGTCATCCTGAGAGTCCCTTACATGAGTGGGCATATGAACATGTGTTCAGAGGATCCTGACAGTCTGGGATCCTCCTGAGGTTTCTGGAGGATCCTGACAGTCTGGGGTCCTCCTGAGAGTCCCTTACATGAGTGGGCATATGAACAAGTGTTCAGAGGACCCTGACAGTCTGGGGTCCTCCTGAGAGTCCCTTACATGAGTGGGCATATGAACAAGTGTTCAGAGGACCCTGACAGTCTGGGATCCTCCTGAGGTGTCTGGAGGATCCTGACAGTCTGTGGTCCTCCTGAGAGTCCCTTACATGAGTGGGCATATGAACAAGTGTTCAGAGGACCCTGACAGTCTGGGATCCTCCTGAGAGTCCCTTACATGAGTGGGCATATGAACAAGTGTTCAGAGGACCCTGACAGTCTGGGATCCTCCTGAGGTGTCTGGAGGATCCTGACAGTCTGGGGTCCTCCTGAGAGTCCCTTTACATGAGTGGGCATATGAACAAGTGTTCAGAGGACCCTGACGGTCTGGGATCCTCCTGAGAGTCAGGATCCTTGGGAAGGAGCTCTTCCTGACCTCTAGACCTTTACAATTAATGAAATATCCATTTGGATTAAATAATTTTTTTTTTACTTATGAATTAGCTAGATAGGTGGGAGGGGAGGAAATTTTATAACACCAAAATTGCTGTTCATAAAGATTTTATTTTATAGTGATTCATATACTATATTATTGGTAAATTTACAAATCATTCAAGCCATAAATTAGATTTTTCATTAAATTTTATAGTATTTTGTAGATTTGTTATACTTATAAGAATTAGCTATAGTAATCATAGCTATATTGGTAGACTTGAAATACTAGGCGTAAATGAGTCTCTCAGAATCTGTGTTGGTGCTTTTTTATTGTAGTGCCCACATCATTTCTGCGAAGTATACATTACCGATGTTTATTATTATTATTATTATTATTAATATTATTATTATTATTATTATTATTATTATTATTATTAATATTATAATTATTATTATTATTAATATTATAATTATTATTATTATTATTATAATTATTATTATTGTTTAATTATTATTATTATTGTTATTATTGTTATTAGTTATTAACAAACATCATGTTCAACACAGTAACAAATCAATAGAAGCAGCTACACAAACCAGCAAGTTTTCCCTCCAAGCGAAGAGAAGCCCAGCAAGCCCCATCCCACTATAGGGTCTGACTAAAACACGGACTGGACCGGACCCACGGACCGGACTAAATTTGCGAGCGCGCATGCAAAACAACAATGGAATTCCAGTAAATAACGGCAATGTTTACAAAAATGTTATGTTGATGCTGACAACAATAAATGAATGCTGCTTGGGCTATGTTTTCTTCAACTGAAAGAGAAACAAGGAAGTACTATAGCTCTATTATAGACAAATTTTTGTAAACATTGCCGTTATTTACTGGCATTCCATTGTTGTTTTGCATACTATCATATAATTATAATTGTTCTTGTTGTTACCATTGCCATAATAATATTATTAACAATAACAACAAAATTTAAAAAAATAATAAAAATGATAACAACAATAAAATAATAACGATAATAATAATAATAAAATTGTGGGGCACCTTTGAGTTTGAGGATGTAGGCTTTATAGCTACTCGGACTGCCCTCAGAAATGCATAACTGCCACCAGAGTTGATCTATATTATAGCTGATACTGCACCCTCAGCAGTAGCTAAATCAAAACTTCTCCAATGCTCAGGTGTATTATAAAGGAGCAATTAATTAATAGTATGCATGAGATGTGTGAAGGTAACTACAACCAAAGACTTATTGGAGATATGATGGGATAGTTAAATATTATATGGCCGTCCATCCACAAGTGTAACATAAAAAGAAACAAGGCACTGACTGTGCTCATTAGGTGAGAACACACTAGCTATGAGAACAGTCAGGGAAGTTACAGGTGTGATGATGCAATGTGTGGATATGATAAGATCTCTTTATTCTTCATCCTCGTGTGGGCAGCCCCACAATTATAGTAACAATAATAATATTATTATCATGTACTGAACTCAGGTACTCCCATAGAAATTAATACAAATCAAACTACCCCAATATTTTACCATTACATCCCCTTTGGCATTCTAAAAGTGTTATTGCAGCCCCTTGGGGTTAATTCCAATTTTCTGTTTTCATAATAAAATGTTCAGAGTAAATAAAAATACACCATTTCGACATATCTATAATGTGTTATTCTCTTATCTATTAGTGAATTATCATTATTATCATTGTGTGTCTATAGATGCTATGGACATTGTGAAACTTGGTATCTGCTTTGCTGTAGGAAAGCCAATATTGATTGTACAACCAATGAGTGTTGGTCCAGCAAGCAGGGACTGAGTCGTCAAGTCTTGATTTGCAGTACCACTTGATGAAATACTAGAAATTGAAGGCTCAGGCTACCTGTATGAGCTCAAGACATACAGAGCTGGAGAAAGATCCATTTTAGTGGTCAGGCCAAGAAAAGTTGTGGTCATGGGTGTGGCCAGTACACAGGGATATGTAATGAAATGTACCACTTTTAACTGGACATGTGTTTTAATCAAATGACAAAGAATTACACTGCAAGTATCAATCTTTCTTATATGATCATTGTTTGTAATGAAAGTGTTTATAAACATGACTCCAAAGTCTGATTTTTCTCTCCATGAATATGTAGTGTCATCCCCAAAAAGTGGTCTGGCCATACCCTAACCAGCCTGACAATGTACTCTGGCCCCTTTGTTGTTCTAGTGAGGCCTTTTTATAATTGTTGAGACTTGGCAGATTTTTATGTCCAGTTAATTGAACAATTTGCACAGACAAGCACAACTTAGTCCGGTGTCAACCCTTCGCCCACTATGACGTAGACAAAAGAAACAAGTTTATTTGGGAGAAGCGATAGTGTACTAACTGTCTAGGAGAAGGACATGGCTACACGCACTGTCCCTCCAAGTACACCTGCCGAACATGCCACAATAAACACCACACGATGCTGCGTCGAGAAAAGTCCACCAGAGAAGCCACGAATGCAGGTGTCACAGTTCAACCACATGATGTGGATTCAGACAAATTGCTGACAGTGACGTGACATTCATGGAGACAGCTATGGTGGTAGCCATGTCAAGCAGCGTCACACCAGAGGCAGAGTATTGAGATCAGACGTTAAATCACTCTGACAAATGTGTTGCCTTGTCACCTCTGAGAAATAATGTCACTGTTCCTAGAATTTGAACTGAAATAAGTGCACAATGCAAGTACATGGAGCTTTAATTTACACGCATTTGTTCCTTACATCTTGCTGCATCGTATCATTGCAAGAGCTAACAGCAAACACTAAGATTATACTACTGCTATCATGGGAGTATGACTAATTTATGGTCAAGTTTATTGTACAATCCTTATCAAGCTACACAACACAAACATATTTTTTTCTCTGTAAAGCACTTTACATTAAAAACAATTACAGAAAATACATTGCAGTTTCTAATTTTTTTGTGAAGTTTTTAAATGACTGTCAAAAAAAATTAGACACACTCATACTGTTTTAACTGACTCATGTCTTAACAGATACAGTGGTTCAACGTGATCTAAATTTATTGAATCCCTGCTGTGCTACCAGTACTATGTGTAAGTTATAACCAATATTCAGTTGGTATGTGATTACAAATCCCAAGACCTGAGGGTGAAGCCCAAGTTTCGAGGGTTTGTGAATTGCAGTACAAACCAATTCTTATTGGTTTTTAACTATTTTATAGCCCAAGGACATAGACACCAAGGCAGGTTTTTGTTCTTAGTTTGTCTTTGTTTAGTTTTTCTGATGGAAGTGAGCTGGAAAAGCTGGACTTCAGATAATTATACTAATATGACACAGAGTAAAAAGAGAAAATGTATTTTTCCTTTAATTTAATGTGTCCTGTGTAATTTATAATATAGTTTGAATTTGTTAATAAAAGAATGTGGTTATGGGCATAATAGCCTGATTTAGATCATTCTCTTTACCAACAATGGAGTGATATGATCTAAATCAGGCTACTCTGAGCAACATAATTCATTAACATCTAACTTGTTGTTTGTTGATCTTTGTATCTGTGTGGGTGAATACTTTAGTGGGACCAAGAGGGAGTTCAAATTTGTGAAATGTTTAGTTTGAAAAAACTCATTACATTTATGCATTTCTCACATTGTAATTTGTGCACTTACCTGTCTTTTTTTTTTCCTTTTTTGTCTGACCATGAGAACATAGCCATGTCTACTGAATGACCTTGCCTATCTTATAGGTTTTCACCCTAGATGACTGCGACCCACCTTACTCAGCTTTCGTTAATGCTCTAATAGATTGATAAACTGTAGCCTTTCCTATAATTATAATGGTATGACTACTCTGTATTCCTGCACTAGTTATTTGTGAGCGTGAGAGCTTTTTCTTAATTTTCATTTAAAAGAAGTTTATTGCAAGTTCTTTTCAGTTACATTCTTTTAAGAAGATAGACAAGTGTAAGGTGGGTCACAGTCATCTAGGGTGAAAACCTATAAGATAGGCAAGGTCATTCAGTAGACATGGCAATGTTCTCATGGTCAGACAAAAAAGGAAAAAAAAAGACAGGTAAGTGCACAAATTACAATGTGAGAAATGCATATGTAATGAGTTTTTTCAAACTAAACAGATGACAGATGACCGCACAAACGATCAAATGTGTTTTTGATAGGATTGGCATGCCCAAATTGCTTGGATTAGTGAAGTTTAGATTAACAAACTTTTTAAAAGACTATCTTTTTTATTTCAAATTTTTTTTTAAATAGTTCTATTCAGAAAAAAATATTTATGAACACGCAAGAGTTCTGTGTCCTTGGGTCTGCTTTGGCAACTGCCATATTTACATTTAGCAGTTTGTTTTTGTTTTAGTTTTTTGCCAGGTTTACAATCTGAATCATTTTAATGATCTGATTCTTTTAAAAAGGGTTTGACACCCTTCGAAATGGTTTGAATAGTTTGACCAGCCTGTTCAAAAATAGTCTGGCCAGTTTTTTTTTTAAATAGTCTGGCCTGTTTTTTTAAATGGTCTGGCCTACTTTAAAACAGTCTGAGGTTTGGAAATGGTTTGGCCCATTTTAAAACGGTCTGGCCCACCTTTAAAACGGCTGGACCATTTTAAAACAGTCCAAGTTTGTTAATGAATTTTCTAGTTAATTAAATAGTATACGGCAGTTTCCCCTTGTATATTATGTGACAGTATGTGCATGTGAAGTGACTTCTTATTAATTATAGAATGTACAACAGTTTCCCCTCATAATTTGTGACGATGTATGCATCTGAGGTGACTTCTTATTAATTAAAGAGAGTACAACAGTTTCCCCTCATAATTTGTGATTGACTCCTTATCAATTAAAGAGTGTACGACAGTTTCCCCTGGTATTATTTGTGATGGTGGATGCATCTGAAGTGACTCCTTATCGATTAAAGAGTGTACGACAGTTTCCCCTCGTATAATTTGTGATGGTGGATGCATCTGAAGTGACTCCTTATCAATTAAAGAGTGTACGACACTTTCCCCTCGTATAATTTGTGATGGTGGATTGCATTAGAAGTGACGCAAATTCATATGACTCATAACTGAGCAGTTGCTTCACAATGACACCATTCTTAGCAATTTTTCTTCCTTAAAATTTACGTCTTGGGAGGGGATGAGGGGAGGGGAAAGGGGGAAGGGAGAGAGAAAACTTCTAACATTCACTAATAATGTATTTACCATATATAATATGGGGCATGCAGGCCTCTACATTCACATTAAAGAGATCCACTTCAAGTATCCCTCTACATAATTTTAGCAGTTCAATGTGATGAACTCTGGCTTAAACGTGGAGTTCGAAGTTATAATTCAATGTTACCAATATCGTTATCAATAAGTTGGACGTGGAGAGACTAGTTTACACGAAGTCCGGGCATGCGCGCTCGCTGTGCGCGAGTTTTTCCCGAATGTAGTCCCGTCCGTGTTTTAGTTAGGGGAGCACTCGAGCACCGCAGCGAACAAAATACCACCTTACCCTTGTTCTTAATGGCAGTCGGACTAGACGTAGTTGAAAAGACTCTAGAAGATCTGGAGAGGGAAATCACTTGTGCAGTCTGCCAGGAGCACTACACAGATCCACAGATCCTCCCTTGCCTGCACTGCTACTGCAAACAGTGTATCCACAGACTAGCCCTCAGGGTAGGCCAAGGTAAGCCTTTCCCTTGTCCTGAATGTAGCAAGAACACAGTTCTTGCTGAGGGGGGTGAGGGAGAGCTTAAATCTGCCTTCATTCTGAACCGCTTGAAGGCCATGTACCTCAAACACAAGAAAGTTCTTAGCAAGCAAGTCAGTTGTGAAATCTGTACCAATGCTAATGCCATAGCTGAAGCTTTTTGTCGTCAATGTAACAAGTTTGCGTGTAAGAACTGTGTCCACATGCACTCTGTTATGAAAGCAGTGTTTGAAGAACATGAATGTATCCCTATCGAACAATTACAAAACATCCGAAGTGAGGAATTTGTCCCCAAACATCCTGAGCCAAAGAAATGTAGCACTCACGGCGAGCAGTTGAAGATACTTTGTTTTGACTGTAACAAGTTTATCTGCTATGACTGCATTGTGAAGGATCACAGAGACCACAACATAGAGTTCAATGATGTAGCTGCAGATAATAGGAAGAAAGAACTTGTTGAAGCACTCCAGCCTCTCAAAAAAGTAAAACAGTCTCTTTCTGAAACACTTACAATGATATCTGAAATAGAGAGAGATATTCACGAACAGAAAAAAGCGGCAACAAACAAGATCGAAGCTTCCTTTAAAGAGCTCCACAGCATTCTTGAGGTGCGCAAACAACAGCTATTGGAAGAGGTCAAAGGACAGACTGGACAAAAGATTGAGAAGTTAGCCGTACAGAAGAAGCAGCTGTCCACTACTAGTGAAGAAGTTCGTAGTGTGATCAATCACACAGAGCAGTGTATGAGACTGTGTTCTGATGAAGAGATCATGAGCATGCTCAGTGATGTCGTCACTAGAAGAATACAAGCACAGATAGAAGAATGTCATGGGAGAGAAACAGATATGGAGATATCAGAAAAGGCGGACATCATAGTGGAGGTAGACTGTGCTGAGGCTCTGCAACAATTCTGTCAAGAGAATACCTGGACAGCAAATACAAGTATTGCAGATATGCTGGAAGTTGTAGAAATTCCTAAAACAATGGAGGTTCAGAAGGAAGCTAAACTTACAATATCAAATAAAACAAATAAGAGAATCTCAACTACAAATATAAATTGTCGAGCTTGCTCTAATGCCACTGAAATTATTTCTACAGCCACGATAGATAATAAAGGTTTGAACACGTTTGATGTCGTTTACACGCCTACAGTTAGTGGACGCTACGAATTCGAGATCAGTGCCTATGGCCATACCATACCAGGTAGTCACTTCACTTTCCCAGCTTATTTGTGTCCATCTCAATTAAAACAAACAGTTAATGTATGGGACAATGTTAATAGTCCATTCATTATTGAAATGAACTCAAAAGGAGAGATTCTAGTGGTGGAGTATAATAAAACCATTGGGATATTCAATAAAAATGGAATCAAAATTAAAACTGTTGATATGACACCACACACTGGAAACACTTTGCGCAGTGTAACTACCGATCATGAAGACAACATTTATATTATTCGAGATGACGCTGCCACGATTCATAAACTCGATCATGATTTTAACATTCTACAAAAAAAGTATGTCTGGCAAATTGCAGGACCCGGTCATTGTGGAATAGCAGCAGTTGGTGATGAAATATTAGTTACTGAAAATGGCAACAAAGGTCAGATTGTAGTGTACGACAGAGAATTGAACTGTGTTCGAAGGATCTCTAAAATTACTAAGGCTGAACTTTATCACTTGTGTACTGATGGTGATAGAAACCTGTATGTTACCAATAGCGATGGAACAGTAATAGTTCTCCATATGGATGGCAATATTTTGCGCACATTCAGCAAAATTCAGAATGGAGTACAAGTATTGAAGAAACCAATATTGGTGTATGTTTTTGATGGATATGTGTATGCGGCTGACTATGATATGAAGAAAACGATTGTGTTCACAACAGAGGGTGAGTATGTTGCAACGTTGGACCATTACGGATTAGTATGTGTCGACAAGAATAATGGTGCAGTCTACTGTTGTGACTGTTTCAATAATCATATTTATGTGTATTAGTTCCTACTAGTATACTTTCACTTTTCTTGTATTTTTATATCAAAAATCTGTACTTTCATTTTTTTTAAATTGCATGGCTATATGTACATGATGTTTTTTTGTCATTTTTGAAAGAAATATAATAAATAATTAATGAAAGTTATAATTTTGTTTCTTTGATTGGAGGGACGTGAAAGAAGGGAGAAGTTTATTTATGGGAAGATCAGTGGACTGTCAATATCAATGATACTGCTGATCATGTATCTGGGGTTGTTATGGAAGATGGTGTGTTTGCTATCTGCCACTTCAGATAAGTTCGTTGTGTCAATGGACATCAGAGTTGATATTGAGGCCAAACAAACTTTGACGCAAGTTTCTGAGTAGCATGAAAAATCAAACAGCCAAATGGTTCACGGATGAAAGGTTGAAGATTGCCTGTGGACATGTTACATGCAGTTGGCGAATGTGCCAAGTAGAAGTGTGTGTCCAGATGGATACTGAGGGCAAAGGTCAAAGGACTGAATAACAAATTGCCAGCCTAAAATGCGTTTCGGTTTCTTTAGAAAAGTATGAACTGCAGATATGCCTGATGCATTATGAGTCGCTATGCAGTGAGATCTGCTGGGACTAGTGACAAAGGATCTTAGAAACCTGACGCCATGTTTATTTGCTCTTCCTCAGGGAGTTTGCAAGGAGGATATCATCCATACAAACACAATTATAATCAACTGAAATAAGAAGAAAAAATGTTTAATTTTAATAATAATAATTATTATTATAGCTATTGTTAATAATATTGGTTGTTATTATATATTATTATAGCTGATAATAATTTCAATAACAAAATGAATGAATACAAATCAAAACTATTAGATATTGAGAAAAGAAATATAGAGTGTGTGTGTTTTTTTTTTAGATTTATTATAATAGGAATTAATAAATGAAAACATGGTCACCAAAATAGTCACAACAGTAGACAACTCCATCAGTTTTGTCGACACACACTAATCCGTAATGGTTCAAAGCTGCTACATAGTCACCCGCTGTCGTGAACACAACTGTTCTGCTCGTGAAATAGTCGGCCACATACACATAGTGATCAAAGACATACACCCATACTGGATCTTCTAATAGTTGTACTCCATACTGAATTTTGCTGAATGTGCGTAAAATATCACCGCACATGGTGAGGACTATTATTGTCCCATCGTCATTGCTGACATACAATTGTCTATCCCTGTCAAGGCACAATTGGAAAAGTTCAACCTCTCTAATAATAGAGATCTTTCGAACAAAGTTCAAGTCTCTGCTGTACACTACAATCTGACCTTTGTTATTACGTTCTGTTACTAGTACTTCATCTCCAGTTACTGCTATGCCACAGTGACCAGGTCCTGCAACTTGTTGGACATCTTGTTGTTGTACAATGTCAAAATTACGATCGAATTTGCCGATTGATGCAATATCATCTCGAATAAAATAAATGTTGTCTTCATGATCTATTGTTACACTGCGCAAAGCATTTCCAGTGTGTGGTGTCATATCAACAGTTTTAATTTTGATGCCTTCTTTATTAAATATCAATATAGCTCTATTATACTCCACCACTATAATCTCTCCTTTTGAGTTTATTTCAACAATGAATGGCCTAGTAACATCACCCCATACTTGAATTGGTAGCTTTTTCAACTCAGTTGGGTTTATAGAAGCTGTCAAGGTGAAGGGACTACCTGGTACAGTGTGGCCATAGGCAGTGACTTCAAAAAGATAGTTTCCACGATCTCTAGGCGTGTAGATGATATCAAACATATTTAAGGAATTATTGATAATTTTAAATGAAGAAATTGTTTCGGTGACTTTACAGCGACCATGACATATCATCTCTCTATTTGAAATCTTCTTGCCTGATTTGTTCAATACTGTAAATGTAACTTCTTTCTGAACCTCCGTTGTCTGGGGAATGTTCACCATTTCCAGCATATCTGCAATAGTATCAGATATCCACATATTCTCCAGACAGAATTGTTGCAGAGCCTCAGCACAGTCTACCTCCACTATGATGTCCGCCTTTTCTGATATCTCCATATCTGTTACTCTCCCATGACATTCTTCTATCTGTGCTTGTGTTCTGCTAGTGACATCACTGAGCATGCTCATGATCTCTTCATCAGAACACAGTCTCATACACTGCTCTGTGTGATTGATCACACTACGAACTTCTTCACTAGTAGTGGACAGCTGCTTCTTCTGTACGGCTAACTTCTCAATCTTGTCTTCAGTCTGTCCTTTGACCTCTCCTAGTAGCTTTTCCTTGTGTAATTCAAGAACACTATGAAGCTCTTCAAAAGAAGCTTCAATCCTATTTGTTGCTGTTTTTTCCTGTTCCTGAATTTCTCTCTCTACTTTAGATATCATTGTAAGTGTTTTGGTAAGGGATTGCTCTACCTTTTTAAGAGGCTGGAGTGCTTCAACGAGTTCTTTCTTCTTATTATCTGCAGCTACATTATTGAACTCTATGTTGTGGTCTCTGTGATCCTTCACAGTGCAGTCTCGACAGATAAGTATTTTACAGTCAAAACAAAAGATCTTTAAATGATCTCCATGAATGGTGCATTTCTTTGGCTCAGGGTGTTTGGGAACAAACTTTTCACTCTCAATATTTTGAAGTTGTTCAACTGGGACACATTCATGTCCATTGAAGAGTCCTGTCATAACAGAGTGCATGTGGACACAGTTCTTACACGCAAACTTGTTACATTGACGACAAAAAGCTTCAGCTATGGCATTAGCATTGGTGCAGATCTCACAGCTGACTTGCTTGCTAAGAGCTTTCTTGTGCTTGAGGTACATGGACTTCAAGCGGTTCAGAATGAAGGCTGATTTAAGCTCTCCCTCACCTCCCTCAGGAAGAACTGTGTTCTTGCGACATTCAGGACAAGGGAAAGGCTTACCTTGGCCTACCCTGAGGGCTAGCCTGTGGATACACTGTTTGCAGTAGCAGTGCAGGCAAGGGAGGATCTTCGGATCTGTGTAGTGTTCCTGGCAGACAGCACAAGTGATTTCTCTCTCCAGGTCTTCTAGATTCTTCTCTACAACGTCAAGTCCGACAGCCATTAGATCAAGAGCCTCAACGGGTAAGACTGTACTCCGTCGGCTTTCTTACGCCCCTTCGATTTTTTTATTATTTGAATAGTTGAGAAAAGAGCGAGGAATGCAGTACAAATATAGTCATGGGCGTGCCGAGCGGTTAAATAAATAGATAAGAAATAATGAATGAATGAATGAACAAATGAATCAGTACACAAATGATAAGTAAATAAATTTGAGAAATTAATGTATGAAAAAATGATCAATGTATCTTATGAATAAATAAATAAATAATAAATCATGAATGAATGAAAACATGAGTAAAAAACATTTCAATTTCTCACTTTTTCATCTTGGTCACCTAGAGAAGTTAAAGGTCATACGTTTCATCTGCACCAACGCCCCCTGCTTCTCATCGGATGGAGGGATTCAAATTTCACTCTTCCTTACACTTTTCCTTAGGAATATGAGCATTAGTTGTAAAGAACTATTTAGATTATAAAAAAAATTCTAAAGAAGTTGACATTAACCCTCAACTCTTCTTGTCTGTTTCACCTTTTATTTAATCAATTGATTGATTGATTATCACTATTTCTACGTAAAAAGGAAGAACAATGAAAAATAATGGGATTTTCTCAAAGTACAGATAATGTAATAAATATAGTTTTAACAATGTGTGGTTACAGCAACTCTATTCATGAATTAGTTCTTATTACTTAGCTAATGTAATCTGTAGGAGCAAAAAAAAATATAGATAAAATATCCAAAATATAGATGCATCTTGACGTGCAAGAAGACGAAGAATTATTTAATTTAAAAACATTACTACCAGTGTGTGAGAAATGGTGTCGCGCTCATGGATGAATATGGTCACCAATGTTACATTAAATAATTCCACCTTGAACTTCAGTTAGGTTTAGTGTGTGATAGAGTCCTACATTCTTCTGCTTAGGCATTACAAACTATACAAAACTTTGTTTAAAAGAATAGCTTCACTGAATTACTGCATACAAACTGGCCTTATATACATAGCTATTCCTTTACAATTAGCTGATATCATTTTTTTAATAATAATTTTAAAAACAAAGTCAATGATGGTCTGGTAGCTATAGGACACACAAACACACAAGAAGAAACCTTAAAATACTCCAATAAATTAAAAGGAAAGAAAAAGTAGTGAATGAAGCCATAGATATCACATGATCCTGTTCCCATGACAAAGTCTGTCCTGATCAAAAAAAGTTCTCCGTATAGCCATCTTCAAGTCCTCCAGATAGCGGAGAGGTAAAGTCCATTCCAGCCGCCTCATCCCAGGTCAGTCCTCCAACCCCTGGTGCTTCCAGAGACGAAACTAGAGGGTTAGTTATAGAGTCCTGGGGGTTAGAGTTGACTGTACTGGGCTGGCCTGGAGAAGCTTCCGATCTAGTCAGGTTCCCCTTGGCACAATAGTAGTGTTCTACCACTCCATTGGGATACCTTACCAATGCACTGTAGCATACACACATATATACACACACCAAAGCAATTTAATCCATAGCTTATAGTGGAAGCTCCGCATGAAGCTAAGTGTGTGTGTGTGTGTGTGTGCTGTACATGCGTGTGTTTGTATAACCATGAAGTATATAGATAGAGAATTTGTGTTGGTTTCAAAGAGCATGGTATAAATAGTTGTTAGTTATTTGGTGCATGAAACAAAAGAGAAATATGCTGGGAATAATAAGTAGCTTTATTAATAGCTAATGAGCTAGCTAAGTGTGTAAGGACGACTGCTGAGAGATAGACTAGACACTATTGCATGATGGGGAAGGAATGAAGCTTGCAAGTATGTGAGTCTAATTTAATCTCCTTCAGCTACAGCAGAAATATTTATACTCCTTCACCCCAAATCAACAAAGAGTACTTAAGACATTTCTGCTTTAGTAATGGCGTAATTCCACTTAAAATGTTTGTTTTTAATTACTAAGTTGTTTCATAAACACTAATTACATCAATTTTAGCTTGAAAAAAAATAAAATAAATAAAAATAAAAAAAATAAAAATAAATTTAAAAAATAGCATTAAAGTGTAGGTACATTTTATAGAAGAGGGTAAAATTTAGAGCATTAAAAAGACTTTCAGGAAAGAATCAAAACAAAACAAAATAAAAAAAACATGCCTAGGTTTCACATTATGATGCTAGATATAATCCCTCCCCCTCCCTTTCTTCTATGTCACGTTAGTCACATTCTGGACTAAATTGAATATCATTCACTAAATGCAATCAAATCCTTTACCTTGTGCCCAGTCTCTTTTTACATGCTTCGCAGACATCTGTATCTCCTATGATAAAAAATGGCGCCTGAGCTCTTATCCTCTCCTGAGCCACCTGCACACACACACACACACACATTGTAAATACAAGTTTGAGACAATCACAAAGTTAAAATTTACTCAATTGAAAACAAACAAACAACAACAAAAAAAAAACACACACACACAAAAAACAACAACATAAAACAACAAAAACAACAACAACAACAACAGACTGTCCGGCATAGCATATTATTATATTAAAAAAAAAAGCTCAAGTAAAATCCAAGCAATGACAGTAATACCCTGAGTATGCTTAAAATAATCTGGTGTCGACAACCCTTTACCTGCAGGTGTTCTGCCAACAGTAGGCTCTTCAAGAGGTGAGTTTTTCTCCTTTTGTTTGTCTTCTCTTGGACTACTGTACCCAGGAACCTGTGGATCTCATGCAACTCAGTGTCTGCTGGCAACAGCTCTAACACACATACACGGAGAAGGGGAAACCCCCAAGTCAGTCAGAGGTCACTAGCTGTGCATGTGCACATAGAACTGACAAGATGATGCAGTAAATAACTTATTAACACCCAATTCAGGAAATAGGTTTTCCGGAAGCAGGAAACAAATAAATAGGGCAAAGTCCAATTATTGAAGCCACTAACTAATGACAGGAAAAAAACTCAACTTTTTTGTGTGACTTTTGAACACCAAAATCTACACTTTCAACAACAACTTTGCAATATTCCAATTTGCACTGCAATGTCAACTTCCCTTTACCTATACCTACCCGCATTCTAATGGAGATGGAATTAGAGGGAGGGACATGTCACATGTGCATGTTAACAAGGCACATGTGTACCTTAGTGGTATCCATGAGATGATGGTGAGCTGTGAAGACGTCCAGTGCTGCCTTCACATTGCGGACAGGTCTCTCACTCTTAGCCACAGATATCCCGTACTCCTCCAGTCTGGGAGGAGACAGGTACATGTTGATCAGACATAAGTACACGTCACGACTCTCCTCTCGATCTTGGTCATAGTTAACTCGACAATATCTGGAAGAAAAAAACAACAACAACAACAAAAAAAGAGCAAGTACAGTAGAATGTATATATTCTATTCCCATACTGACCACACTTCGTTCCCAGCACTACATTCCCATACTGACTCACTCTTCTGCCATTCCAGGTTCCTTGAGTATGTGGGCGTATATGGCCAGGGCTACCTCATGTCTACCAAGACGAGACAACAACAGAGCTCTCTCTTCAAACAACTCTAAAATTAAACACATCAAACATTAAACATGTATGTATGTACAACACATGTATGTATGTAACAACAATCACATATGTACCAATACATATTGAAAGAGAAAGAGATAGTGAAAAGCTATGTACATTGCCAGTATCAAAAAAAAGGAGGAAAAAAACAACAAAAAAACAAAAAACAAAAAAAAAAGAGTACACAGACAGTAATGTCTCCAGCCCCCAAGTTTGAGTGAACAAAATTGTATTACATATGTACTGATAAAATTTCAGACAGTGAATAGAAGTATGCACGTAACTCTAAATGCAGCACCAGTGTACAGTATCCCCATGTTGCCATGTCCCGTCACTAACCATCTCGCGGGAATGTTGAAACATGTTCTGCCGCCTCGTAATTTTTAGACCAGGTCAGGAACTTCAACAGCTGGGATCTGAGCTCGCCCAGTTCATTGGGCTCCTCCCCTGCTTTGGCTCGCTGACGGTGTTCTGCACAAACATACAAACAGATAATGCTCACTATTTATACTGTAAGTATATAATGTATTCAGCAAGCACGTAATCTAAGCTATCCCAGTGTAAGTGACTCGTTATGCCGACCCTCCATGTATATCTGTTTCCCTCTAGTAAAGTGTTTTTGGTGTCCTATTATAGTCTAACACGCTGTGGGACCCAAATGCGTTCAGATAAGTGAAAAAAATTGTCGGGCTGCCTTTTCTGATTCAATTGGACTTTCCATACTTCCAATCATCACTATGGAAACACTTATGTTCACATATACACAATGCACCGTGCAAGTTTCATTGAATTAGAGTTCATACTTGTACACTCCCCCTCCCCTCCTTACAATACATTATTCACAGATCCTTATGATTTCCACACCTTACCATATTTTTTCTTGTATTCTGGAAGCAGCTTCTCTATTTGTGCATGATACTTCTTTACCAGTGCATTATGGAATATTCCTCCCTCCTCGCCCCACTTGTGAATGATATGTTCCTAACAACACAAGCACAAATGAAAAGTGAACAACAACAACAACAACAACAAACAAACATAAGTAAGGGTGCATCATGGTACTGTACATTCAGACCAATCAATATTGTACTTTTACTCGTCTCAAGATTCTCTCATGCAATGTACAAAGCAAGCTAATTTTGTATAACTTGAGTTTGGTCAGATGTACGTGTGTGTGTTTGTGTGGATGTGCAATGAGATTACAGAATCACACTATTCCCAATTGCCATACATTCTGCACTACTTCATTACCTCAACAGGCATACATAACGTAGGGGTCATTCTTTCAATTATGTACAATTCAAACTGCTCGTAGAAAGTGTAAATTTCATTATGGGATTACAGCACATGATTATTTCTACTAGAGCTAACCTCTGTGCACATATGTGGTACAGAAAGAGGTAAGGGATGACAAGTGGATTGGTAAGGGATGACAAGTGGATAGGTAAGGGACGACAAGTGGATAGGTACGGGACGACAAGTGGATAGGTACAGGACGACAAGTGGATAGGTACGGGACGACAAGTGGATAGGTACGGGACGACAAGTGGACAGGTAAGGGACGACCGGTGGATAGGTAAGGGACGACAAGTGGATAGGTAAGGGACGACAAGTGGATAGGTAAGGGACGACAACTGGATAGGTAAGGGACAACAACTGGATAGGTAAGGGACAACAACTGGATAGGTAAGATATCAAAAAGGAAATAGGATATTATGAAATAGGTAAGCAAAGTTATGAAATAGGTAAAGGGTGGCATGCAAGGAATGACACCTGAATAACAGGATTCATAAGGAAGCCTATCTGACGACACACGTAGACACTCACCAGGTAAGGGATAACACACTGGGGAGCATTTTTAGTCAAATGATCAAGCACTTCTGATCTTGGTAATGACTTTACTTCTCCCACATCTTCCGTGAATATACACAATGCCTGCTCACTGTCCTTCTACACACACACACACACACACACACACACACACACGCATCAAAACACACAAGTGACAAAAATGTCCTCGTCTTTGAGGAATTTTTTAACACCAGCTTCACTGGAGGATGGGTTAACATCTGTCAATAAACAAACAGCAACTGATAAGAAACCTACTTATAATAAACAACTGTTCTAAAGATTGATTCATTGGTATCGAAGCTCAACAAAACACTAAGTAATTAACTATAGCTGTGTGAGTTTGCACAATGTACACTTAAATAGCCTGACTATACTTTACAAGCAAACACACACACTCACACCTACAGTACACTCACACCTACACCTACAGTACGCTCACACCTACAGTACACTCACACCTACAGTACATACATGCGTAAGCCACAGTTTCCTAACACTTTACGTGCAGTTCGTGACTTAATCTACATAAATTGCAGTGTAATTTGTCAGACACCAAAACTGATAGCCATCAGGATAGAAACAGCAAATATTCCTCTCATTATAGCAACCCTGTCCATTGGTGGACCCAGCTCACCTTGATGACCCATTCCGAGTGTTCTAGAATGGTGCCTATGTGGTTGGCTCCTAGATTCTGCAGGTACGTGATGGTGGGCTCCACTCCTGTTAGAGGACTATTAGGACCCGAACTAAACTGCTGCAGCTGCTGGAGAGCTGGGAAAACAACAACAACAACAACAACAACAACAACAACAACAACTACAACAATGATGACATCTGAAATTTGCTAATATACTACAAGTAGCTATAGACATAAACCCAAAGAAAAGCTCAGCTCAACTTTCACTATTTAGTGTTTTCCCTCTGAAATGTAACAACAATAACAACACAATTTGTTTACCAACTACAGTACAAGTAGTGACCCCAAGAAGAGCTCTTTACCTTTTTTGTGTTTTCCCTTTGACTTGAACAAGTCTATGAGCTCATTGTAGTGACTTTCTTGTCTTAGCACCCGCTCACTCTCTCCTGGATGTAGGAAGTTGTCAGGGAGACGAACTAAGGACCCTATCATGGTGGTACGCTTCAGCTGCAGTGAAGAAAAGCACAAATAACAAAGGATCTGCTACACTATTGATTCACACTCATCAAACACAAAACAAGAACTAGTAGAGCTCATGGCGTAGGAAAGGCGGTGGCTCTGGGGGCTGGAACCCCCCCTCCCCCCCATAATTTTTGGGCACAATCCAAAGATGTCATTTCCCCTTTAACACCTGTAAAATACAAACACATACTCTTTGAGTCCACCCATACCGAAACACCTTCCTACACCACTGGAACTAGTTGCATTACTATAACTAGAACACCTGGAAATTCAAGCAAAGATTGATGCACAAGTAGGCTGTCAGGTGTTATTGAAGGAGAAATAGGGTCTGTTATCAAACAGTTAAACCGTAACAGATATTCTACTAAAGTGAACTGTATTGTACCTATGTATACATAGGATAGAGTTGTTGCTTCTATTCCTTCTAGCCGTCACTTACTTTAATGTAGCATTTAAGAAGTGTCGTGTCTAATAGTTGTAGAGTATTATTCAACTGACTGACTGCAGCTTCATCCAGGCAGTCATCTCTTCCACCATCTTTATCTGCCTTTTGGTGTCTCTGTAGCTTTTGCATTTCTTGATACCTGCATAATTACACATACGTATGTACAATCATGTACGTATATCAATGCAAAACTACAAATCATGTGAAATGATCTTCAACAAGCAAGTAAGACACAAAGGGGAACTATCAAAGACACATAAACAATGTCTACCTGCAGGTACATGTATATACGTATATGGATGGCTTAATTTACAGCATGCAAAACCCAGCCCCAACCGAAGAATGGGACACACCTACTTACAAGACCAATAACCTCTAAACTCCGGCAGTGTACATGTACCTTGTCTGTGTGAGATAGCTAACGAGGTGCTTCAGTCCTTCCTCTAAATCTGATCCGGACAGAGTTGGAGGCTTTATTGGATGTTGTTCTGCAACTTTCTGCCTCAAATCTCCCGGGATAAGGTTGGGATATAGACCTATCACATTCATGGGTCCTGGACAACAACAATAACAACACCAACAACAACAACAACAACAACAATAATAAAAACAAAATATGACCAATCACATTCTTATTTTATTGACCATTACAACAACCACAATGAGAACTTTCACTGGATGGAAATAAACTGAAGTTTACTAAAAAGAAGCAAACAAATAAGTAGCTCTATCACACAGCATGGTCATGTGAGCATGCCCAGTATATTGATAGTAGCTCTATCACACAGCATGGCCATGTGAGCATGCCCAGTATATTGATAGTAGCTCTATCACACAGCATGGCCATGTGAGCATGCCCAGTATATTGATAGTAGCTCTATCACACAGCATGGCCATGTGAGCATGCCCAGTATATTGATAGTAGTTCTATCACACAGCATGGCCATGTGAGCATGCCCAGTATATTGATAGTAGCTCTATCACACAGCATGGCCATGTGAGCATGCCCAGTATATTGATAGTAGCTCTATCACATAGCACGGCCATGTGAGCATGCCCAGTATATTGATAGTAGCTCTATCACACAGCATGGTCATGTTGCATGCCCAGTGTATTGATAGTAGCTCTATCACACAGCATGGTCATGTGAGCATGCCCAGTATATTGATAGTAGCTCTATCACACAGCATGGTCATGTGAGCATGCCCAGTATATTGATAGTAGCTCTATCACACAGCATGGTCATGTGAGCATGCCCAGTATATTGATGCTTCTGTATGTGGTATAGAATATCCACTGCTTAATATACTCTACCGAAGTTCTCTTCAGAGGTCATTGTATATGAGTGTGTGTGTGTGTGTGCGTGTGAGTGTACAAGTGGTTCCGACCACAAATGGTAAACAAGCTGACCAAAGCTAAAACAAGCAGACCACAGAAAAATACTTCAATTTAAGTCTAAATTAAATTCAACTATTGGTATCCCTTACGTTTAAGTTAATCATGTACGTATATAACCATTGAATTAAATATTATAACCTTAAATAAAATATAAGTAAAAGTAATTTATGTACATACATACGTCATGAAGAAATACAAAGTGATGATCGCCTAGTTAGTTCTAACTCAGTGATGATAGTATCACATCCCATAGTTCTAAGAGTGGCCACTTCAAACAGAGTCAGGTTAGTAAAACAGCATAAAAATGGGTTGGTAAAGTGACATCGAATGGGTTAGTCGAATGGGTTTGGTAAAGTACATAGCATCAAAATGGGTCAGTAAAGAGGCTTCAATAAGAATTAATAAAGAGTATGTGAGAAATAAAGCACTGATGTAACTACACCAAGTGGTAGAGACTAATAACAATGGGGAAAAAATACTGTGTAGTGGGCTACTATATATTGACTACTAAAACCGAGGGGAAAATATTATTTCAGCCAAGAATGACTGAACCCATTGAACCCATTGAACAAATGGTCAACATCTTGCAATAAAATAAATCATAAAAAAGCTGTTCTAATGATTCATTGACTCACTTTCTTGAATCTCTAGGTAATTTTTTAGTGATTCTTCAAACTTGCTCTGTGTGAACTGGTAAATGGCCAGCCTTCTCAAAATCCCTTCTCTCCTCAATTTGGCTTCCTGGGGTGGCTCATCTATCAGCTCCTGTATTAGAGCACACACACACACACACACACACACACACACACACTCACACACACACACACACACATACACACACATTGACTGTCATCAACTTAACCTCTAGTATTTTCTGGCAACATAATTCCTAGGTCTCTTCTATCCTATGTATTCTGGTGAGTAAAGCGTCTCTTGATTCTATTAAAGCACCAGTGCCCTGGGATAGCCCAATGGATACTTCACGATAGACGAGTTGTATGTAAAAGCATGTAACCAACTTTCATATCACAATAACAGTAATAATAACTAGTGATGTGCTTGAGCACAAATGGCGAGCGAGCCTAAAGACTATACTATTTTTATATGAATAATTTTGACTTCTAACACTGAAGCTACTGAAAATAAGGTCCAGTTTTTTAATTTCGCATACACGGTAAAGGGATTTCAGTGCCATAGTAACAACTCTCTGCAACTGCTTGAATTGAAGAAAAAAAACAACAACAAAACAATACACGTTATATAAAAGTTTTCTTTGTGATATTCTTTGTTGTAACACACAATGCTTTGACACAACTGGACATGCACCTACACAGACTTACCTTCACAAGTGAACAATGTATTTTCAAGTAAATACTGTTGCGCACGGCTTATAAAACTCGAATAGAAATGGAAGTCCCTTAAGTTTTCAAGTTGTAACTGCACCCGCAAAAGAATTCAAAACGGTAAACAATTCAATTTCTAGGGTGATACGGGTACTGATCGATAAACCAGAGGATTCTGTTTAGTGCAATTTGGGACGGGGTCGAACACGTAACCAACACATAAACGCGGGGGTCAAAGTACAAAATGACATACATACGTCCATACATATATACAAATAAATAAATAAATAAATAAACATCCCCGATTTTCGATTGTGTTACCCCTGTAAGTGTCTCGCTCACTACGCTCGCTCGCCAATAATAATGATAATAATTAACAATAATAATAAATTATTTATTATTATTTGGCGAGCGAGACACTTACAGGGTTAACACAATTGAAAATCGGGGATGTTTGTTTATTCGTTTGGACGTACGTTTGTCATTTTGTACTTTGACCCTCCGTATTTTTGTGTTCGCTCCGCGTTCGACCCCGTCCTAAACTTCACTAAACAGAATCCTCCCGTTTAGCGACCATTACCCGTATCACCTTAGAAATTGAATTGTTTATCGCTTTGAATTGTTTTGCGGGTGCAGTTAAAACTCAAAAACTTATGGGAGCTCCATTTCTATTCGAGTTAGTGGCGGTGGTAAGTTAATACGCTATTTGTCACAGTTATAAGCCCTACTCAACAGCATTAACTTGTAAATTCATTGTCCACTAGACGAACCACGAAGGTAAGTCTTGCATAGGTATGTTCAGTTGTGTGAAAGTATTGTGCGTTACAACTACTATTAAGAATATCACAAAGAAAACTTTAAATAACGTGACTTGATTTTGTTGCTTCTTTTTCAATTCAAACAGTTGCGGGAGGAGCGGTTACTATGCATTGCACCCCTTTACCGCATACGTAATTTAAAAACTCGACTTTATTTTAGTAGCTTGAGTGTTAGTTGTTAAAATCAATCATTTAACAATAGTGTAGTTTAAGGCTCGCTCGCCATTTGTGCTCAAGCACACCACTAGTTAGCGGACTGATAAAATTTCACGGTGCATAGCAGAAAGTCGGTTAAAAGTCGTCTATGGTTAGCGACTTTTTCAATGTAAAATCGGGGGAAAGTCTGGTCGCAATGGGAACTTTATTTTGACCCCTACTGTATCTGACTCAAAATCTCTGAAAGTACCACATCCTGAGTAGTTCAGTAGCCACATAGCTACATAGTTACTAACAGTGCCTAGTGTCGCACCTACAGTTTCAGTAGTTGTTGTTGTTTTTTATTTAAATGTTGTTTTTTTAGAAAATTGTAATTTTAATAATTCTTCACAAAAAATAATTTGTGCTAAATACTAATACAATTGAAAATGATCTGGGGAGTGTATGTACAATACAGTACTAGGAAACTCAACAATCAAGTCTGGGTTGTAGTCTCGTGGATGTGAGGATGAGAGGTGGTCTCTAACGAAAAATCAATGTCATACGTGGCTTAGTAAGTTTTACTGATGTCTGTACATGTCAGCCATGGCTTGTGAGTGGTCTCCTTTACTGACACTCTGAAGTACAGAGTGTCATTCATGAGGTACTGGGTGTTCTTGACTGGATTCTGAGCTAGTGCAGATTGATGGATAAATTTAGGATAGCCTAAAGATTGACCTACATGGCAATTATCAATAGTTTCAAACTCCAGTGTCTTAGTGTGATGGTTCTCATCTGATAACTGGTTGAGCAGTGTGAATGTGACAGTTCCCACGAAGGGCCACGACAGACTAGCATCATAGGAACCTTCTAATAGTAGCTTGGCATACACTGACACATGTGTACCAGTACCAGAACTAGATCCATTAGGATATACTTCAATACACATGTTGTATCC
>WLWD01001846.1_pt1 | contig 42541 bp, 13 predicted proteins | sample 6712731 | NCBI WGS metagenome assembly WLWD01 (sample SAMN12718690, study PRJNA576275) | sponge metagenome | isolation source: marine sponge | host: Mycale hentscheli | place: New Zealand: South Island, Marlborough, Capsize Point | collected 2014-11-01 | reverse complement strand
TACATCACCCAAGTTCAGCTGCAGTCAATTGATTACCCATCAGAAAAACCTGTTACTATCCAATGCCACGTTGTTGATGAACTCCCCAAGGTTAACCAAGGAGTTGACCTGGATCTCCATAGAAAGGTTATGTCTGCTTTGAATTTATATCCCAATGCTGATTGTCATACAGTGCTGAAGTAGACATTCTTCTATCTTCTGAAGACACAAATAAGTGGATGAAGGGAGATCAGAAGACAGTTGGAGAATGGGAATGCCTCACTGGTTCTGCTGTGGTAGTTGCCATATTGAACACTACCTATCTGAAGACCAAGAATGGAATTCACTGGGATATTTTTCGTGATGTATTTTATGTTTCCCTACCAACTCTGTCCGTAGATGAGGTACCCACCAAACGCTCTGTGGCTTCTGCAGCAGCTAAAGTCTTTGATATTATGGGGTGGTTTGGACCAGTTATTCTCACAATCCATGCATTTCTTCAGCATCTTTGGAAGCTCAAACTTAATTGGGATGATCCTATTCCTCAAGAACATCTTACAGTTTGGAATAAGTGGTCTAGTGACTTACATTTATTATCTGATCATGCTATTCCTCGTCCTCTCTTTTCTTTCTCTATCTCCTATCATAGATCCTCAACTACATCTCTTTACTGATGCTTCAGAGAAGGGATATGGTGGGGTAGTCTATCTTAGAAGCATCCATGAGGACACATCAATATCTGTCACTCTGTTAACTTCCAAGGCAAGAGTCACTCCTGTTCGAAAACAAACTATTCCAAAGCTTGAGCTATCTGGAAGGGAAGGTGTTCGCCTACTGAAGTCCACTGCAAGAGACCTCAATATATCGACTGAACACTTGTTTTGCTGGACAGACAGTATGGTAGTGTTAGGTTGGTTAAGTAAACCTGATAAATATTGGAAACAATTTGTTACTGTACGTGTCTGTGAGATTTTGTCTGTAGTGTTCCCTCTTTACAGTGGAGACATGTCTCTACTAGAGACAATCCAGCTGACCATATCTCCAGGGGATTGATGCCAGCAGAAATTCTTAACTGCTCCTTGTGGTGGCAGGGTCCTCAATGGCTCTCTCTTCATCCTGTACAATGGCCTGTCTCTACCCAGAGTATTTGTGTCAACTTTCCTGAAGAAAAGAAAGTTGCAAGTGCAAATTCTGTACAGATTTCAGGAACCACAACAGACCTTCCTTGGAAGAATTTTTTCTCTCTCCATCACTGTGTCAGAATTTATACTTGGGTTCGACGGTTTCTATCCAATGCTAGAAAATGTGTTAGTGACAGAGAAATAAGTAAAACTTTGCACTTGTCAGAGATTGAGCAAACTCATTTTCTATTTATTTCCTTGGCTCAGCAGGAGTCATTCCCTGAGATTTTCTCGAAGTGAGCCCACCAAGACGTTTGGCCTCACTGAACCTTTTCTTGGATGAAACAAAAACAGTGCGTGTGGGTGGACGACTCCAGCAGTCAAATTTGCCATACTCATCTCAACACCCCATTCTACTTCATGGCAAGTCAAACTTCACTCGTCTTCTAGCTAATCAGCGTCACAAAGATTGTCATCATGCAGGTCCTGGTACTCTCATTGCTATTCTCTCTACTGATTATTATATCATAAGTTTGAGAAGGTTGATAAAATCAATATCATATCAATGTGTTACATGTCGTCGCAGTTATTCAAAGACTCTACATCAACTCATGGGCCATCTTCCATCTGACAGAGTAGACAACAGTTCACCTTTTCCATTTCAACGTGTTGGACTCGACTTTGCTGGTCCATTTCTCATTCGTCAAGGTCATACTCGTCGTCCAGTTAAGGTTAAGTCGTACATCTGTTTATTCGTTTGTCTTCGTACTCGAGCTATTCATTTGGAATTATGTCTGGATCTTACAACGGAAACATTTCTTGCTGCCTTGTCAAGATTCACTGACCGTCGTGGTTTACCATCATCTATACATTCAGACAATGGCAAAAACTTGGTGGGAGCAGCTCGAGAATTAACTGAATGCTACGCTCTATTGCAATCTAACAATTTCAAGCAGGCAATTTCTCATTTGGCTACCATTCAGAGGATTGAATGGCATTTTTCACCAGCTCGAGCACCTCATTTTGGCGGTGTTTGGGAAGCTGAGTTAAGTTAATGAAGACTTTACTTCGCAAGCTACTACCAGAATATTTCCTTACGTATGAAGAGTTTGTTACCATACTTACTCATGTTGAAGCCACATTAAATAGTCGACCTCTTATTCGAGACGAAACAGCTACTCCTGGAGATGAAGACATTCTCACTCCTGGACACTTTATCATTAGCTGATCTTTACTTTCTTTTCCTCAACGTCCTCCAGCGGGAGACAGTCCACAACTTTTAAAGCGATGGGTCAAGATCAAATTTTTATCCCAACTATTCTGGCAACAATGGAGACGTGTCTATCTTCAGACTTTACAAGCAAGACAGAAGTGGTTAAAGTCCACTACTAATCTCAAGGTTGGAGACTGTGTTATAATTAAGGATGACACACTCAAAAAAGAGGATGTTCCGTCTCTTCGTATATGGCCACTTGCCATTATTGTGAAAACCTATCCTGGTAAAGATGGACATGTCAGAACCGTAGATCTGCGCTGCAATGGTCATGTTTACAAAACCTCTGATGAGCCGTCGTCTTCTTCTTTTGTGGGGGAGGATGTTGAAGACCAAAGAAGTTAATCTCAACAGGACTCTATTAGCTGACTAATTATCATTCACTTTTACTTATGCATCATTTCACACTTACCGAGCATGCTCAATTCTTCTTTTATGTACATGCGTATTACTATCACATTCACGTATCACCTTTGTTACCCGTGGTCTCTTACTTACTTCTCGTTGTTATTCAAACCGTTTTACATTTGAGTTTTATCAAGCCACTGCTATACTGTATAATTAATACCTAGCTAATTAGCGAGAAGTCGGGAGCGGGAAATTGTTTCCAGTATACGTTCCCAGTCTGTTGCTGAGAGCGGAAGTCTCAGACATCAACCAAGAGGCCGGCCTTACAACCTGACTCGCTAGAGGTTGACTGTGCGTGAGTACTCCCCTCTTCAACAATAATTTAATTCCACTGTAAGAAATCATGCTCTCGTATTATATTTTCATCAAACAAATCATCCCACTCTAATTACGACAATATCTATACTTTCTTTGCATTGCTAAATAGTGTCACCTAATTCCCTCTTATAAGCCCATTTTTCAAGCTGGTATGCATACATGCATGTATATATCACACAACTTGCCACACTCCAACTCACCCAAGAACTGCCTCATCAAGGCATTTCCTTGTAGGATAGCTTCTGCTCTCTGTGATTCTTCAAACACAAGCCACTTGATGACCTCTACCTTGGACTGGTCCACCTGAAAAAAACAACAATATGCACGCACACATTTAATGTAAACTGCACACACACACACACACACACACACACGCACAAACACACATGCACACGCACACAAAAGATTTTTTGCTATTGTGGGATGAAATCACTGAGTTTACAACATGACTATATCTGCATGCCAGAGTAACCAAAGCATTGAATAAAAAAATCCTAATTATATTTGCGGCCTTCTTGAACAAATGGTTCTACGTCACACCACCTCCTACTACGATGACTCTGTGAAACCATCATCATTAAAGAAGAATGAGAAGGAAACAGTGCAATTTCAAGCCACTTAGTCACCTATTAGATTCTTCTTACATCTTCATTTTTTTTCCATGCCTGAACAAAATCCTAGGAAACAATTGTATTGACCAGGAGGGAAAAAATATTTTTAAGTCATCAATGTGTATAAGGCTGGTTGCCAAGGAAGTAGTTGCTTGGTCAACGTGTGAGCTGCATATAATTTTTTTCTTCTTCTATTTGTGGGGCTTTGGCAGCCTGTCAGTCAACACAGCAGAACAGTAACTATCAAATTTCACAACAAACTTTTTCTCCTAATTTTGTTGGATGCCAAAGTACTGAACTCACTTTAGTCATCTCTACATCGGATGTACTGCCCAGCTCCAAACCTGATCGCTCCAGGTGAGTGGTGTCCTGCATAAAGACATACATTGAGACATGACATTGTAACTAGCCAAACTGACGATACTTTACCTATATTGAGACCATCCACTTTATTACTAATAGCGAAAAGTTAAATGCTAGATTTAGTGCTGACAAAAAAAAGTCACATGTGTATTGAAGTGTGATAACTGACTTATTATATAATAAGCACAAGCACGTTCATGCATACCAAGCCTGTGTTTCGGATCTGTTCCACTACAGATTTGGTGATGACGGCCACGTCTAGTCCAGCTTTCTTACCGAGATTCAGGCACAACCTCTGGTCTCTAGGAACCTGTATACCTATGAACACAAACAAAATAACAAATAATAGCAAAAACAATCACACATTAAAATTGTGACGAACAATTTATCAAGAAAAAAATTGAACAAAACTGCTATCTCATTGGATTGCCAAAATATTTAATTCCTAACCTAATCACTCCCCAGTTAAATGGACACATAACTTTTTTTTTAAGTATCTTATTTATAAATTACCTGTGAGTAACTCAGAGTAGCAGGATACTTGGAGTGCCGAGGGAAGCTGGGCAGTGTACTGGGCCACTAGTGTGCTGTAGCCCTTCCTAGTCAGCTCCTAATAATTACAATCATAAAAATAATAATAAATAAATCCTAAATAACATTATAAAAAATAAAACAAAATAAAATAAAATAAAATTTGCATGCATAGTGTCAGTACATGCATTTCAAGTCAATGTGATATTTGATATTCTCAATGGATCTCACCTAGGACCAATATTCACCACTTCCCTTGTAATTAACATTGTCATTGGTGATCCTTACCAAACAGCAGTGATATACTTGTATGTATGTATGTGTTTATTCGCAATAGTAGAAACAGAGGAATCTAATTAGCTTAACTTACCCTTACATATGACTCCAGAATCACATCACACTTCTCTTTCTGTGAGGACAGAATAAATAAATAATAAATAAGCAAATAAAATAATAAATAAATAAAAACATCAACTGTGCCTACAACAGAACAGCTAATAAAAACGACCTTCACAATGCTATAATTATGTTGCAAGGGATGAAAGTTGACTTACATGAGGACAGACACCGATGCCTCTCACGAAGAGCACCAGGTGAGCCTACAACACAAGTCACATGACAAGACAAATACAAAAGACTCAAGAGCTAAAAGAAGCAAAGTATTTCAAATATCCATGCTGAACCCAAAGCTCAGTTCAAAGAGCTATACTTGCTAGTGTAAGGAGTACAACAAACAGCTACTCCAATTAGCGTACAATTTACACAATTTTTTTAAATCTTAACAGAGAAAAAAAAAAGGTCAAATTTGTAGATTTTTTCACTTTTGAAATTATTATTTTTTATTAACCACACATGTACTGTACATACATACATACATACAAAGAAAAATACAAGTTGCCATATTGTTAGGAAGCACAACTGGACTACTTTTTAGCCCAACAAATGCTCACCCAGAATCGCAGCTGATGTATGTTGGGATTGTCCTGCAACCAACCATGAATGGCTTCTACCAGTCCTGGAGGGAAGTTGGGGGAGGGGTGGGGGATGGGGAAGAATTTGGAGAAAATCCGCAAACAAAAACGATGGTAATCGTCCCAATAAAAATAACCTTATGCCTGGAACTGATGATAAAATAACCACAAGTTTGACAAAAATCAAACCTTAGTACCAGACCCAACACATGACTGGCTAACTCAGCTTAGTGCCCACCACAGGGACTGTTTCAGGGAATATGAAGTACAACCCTTCACTGAATCCATCAGAAGCTGTATGTTGATAAACATATTCTTATTTGGTTCAGAGTTGCTATGGTTGATATCTGACACAATCACTGCACTGACCTCTGAGAGACTACACTACTAGTGCTTCACTCAATCCATGAGCATATTTATATCCCAACAACTCTTTATATACATGGAATCTATTTCAGTCCCTTCATGTATATCAGCACACATAGTACTTGACTGCTTATTGTAGTCAACTAATATAAACAAGATTAATCTACTGACTAAACTAACAAGCAGATTAACAACAAATAAATAAATAAATAAATAAATAAATAAATAAATAAATAAAATTTCATACATTTAGGCCTTCATAAATCTTGGACTATCTAAGTAATGATATTTAAAGCACTCCACTTGTCTATGATGTTTAGTTGTATTTTATTAATTTCAGCATTATGAGTCTCTTTACATACACACACACAAACAACCAGAAAGTAACTATGGATGAGTTCAACACTTACGGTCCAGCTGTCCCAGGATGACATATTTGTGTGTGAGATAAAAAGGATTTAGACTCTCCTTCTATAAATTAAACAGCAAAAACCAATAAATATATACACAAAACAACACCAACAATTACTAGAAACAACACCAACAATTACTAGAAACAACACCAACAATTACTAGAAACAACACCAACAATTACTAGACTAAGTTAACGAATGTGAAATAGTGAGCTAGTCTCTTCAATGAGCACAACACCCCAAATATTTTTGCAGTAACAAACTGCCACACCTGTTTGGTGACAGCGCTCCCAGACATTCCAGGTGGGACGGCATGACCTGCACTATGCCACATTCACTACTCTGATATATCATAGAGTAGAAGAGAAAAAAACATTATAATTCATTCTGTATTATCATCTATAATTTGTATAAAACTTTTAGGATCAACAGCATATCCCATTGTTAGCCTAACAATACTTTTCATTTGAGAATGCCACTCCTACGGAGCAACTTTGAAAATTCTCCATACACTCTCAACATGTACTGACCCCCACTGTGAGCCACCCCCATGAACCGCTAAGAGCAAGTTGCAAAAGACCCTTAAAATTTAGTGTAGCATGTAACAGCATACAGTGGTCAAGTGCTATTCATAGGAAGTCCTAGGGGTAGTGGACAGCCTATAAAAGAATCCAAATGTCCCAAGATGTTCCTCGCTAATATTCATTTCTTGATATTACATTCATGTCTATCAAATATTATTCATGACATTCCAAAGATACTCAACAAGCACCAGTGCAGAGTATTCTGGCAGAGCCAGACCCACATAGAGTGGAGGAGGGTCTGGGGACATGACCATACCAAATTTGTCCTAAAGGAAGTGGTCAGTGCCCCACCTCCCTTATATCTGAATTTCTACTGAATTTCTACAGCAGCACATGAATTCTCTGATGATCTGTTTTTGTCTTTTTTTCTCTTCTTCTTCTGTAGTTTTCTGCCAGACTACTGGGCTATGACAAGTTGAAAGAGTTGCTGGTGGAGTTTATCAGACCTTCAGTGGCAGGTAGAAACGTATTTTCCAACCTGGGATACAGAAATAAACTTTGCTCTACTTGTCTCACATTCCTGGTTGAAAGAAATCATCCCCACAGCCAATGCAGTTGATAGATATCCAAACCAGCCTGCTTGCTAAACCTAACTGTGAAAGGGTGTTAAATCTCATAAAAGTTTACCTATGCCATACAATGATACATTATTTTATTTGTCTAAACTTAATTTTCTAGCTCCTATTCACCTAGGTATCATTCAGTTCACTCATTCCTAAAAGTAGCTACAAGTATGTAGCTGTTGACCATTAATTTTTAGCTAACAAGATATGGAATTACTTCCTTAACTCAATTTTTCCAAGTAATGGCAGCTTAAAATAAGCTTTTCTGACTATGTAAAAAGCCAGTAGTTCTTGACAAAAAACACAAAGAGGTTCCAATGCCATAGTAACCACAGTTTTACAGGAATAAAATGGGGGGGGGGGGGGGCTAAAAGCTTTTAAACAAAGCCATCTAATTGCTTCAAGTGGTTCTTTAGCTAAGCAGTAGCAGTAACACAACATTGTCACACTAAATAAATGCAAATTCTCTTGCTACCTTGCACCTGGCAGAGCCACATTAAGCAGGCACTTTGAGCTATGCAAGCAAAGCTCTTGCAGCCAGTATAGGAACTCACAGGAGAACAGGCCTCTCCTCACAGCAAGCGGTGTGGGCACCCAAGTCCCTGAGACTCCTCCCCACCCTAGCAGGCTGACTGACGCCCACCTCTCTATACTCCCAGTGATACTGGGCTTCCTAGGCCCAGTGTCCCTTTACCAATGAGCTATGCAAGCAAAGCTCTTGCAGCCAGTCTAGGAACAGGCCTGTAGCCAGGAGAGTTCGGATTTCATAGAAACGCAAGAAAGCCACACATACTTTTGTTTTCTTCGTTTATTCTTTAAAAAGCGAAAAAGAAGGGGGGAAATATGCCAAAATTAATAATTTGTCTGACACTCTATGTGTTCTATATAAATTCAGTAAACACTGCTGACTATCAGCAATAAGCGGTAAACTGCTAACGCTATATCATTCTCGTGTAACCAGGCTTCTAACCACTACCGTGAGCTGTACACAAACAGTTAACCATTAATAGGCCTTACATACTATAAGTTATCTAAACAAGTACATTACGGCACACCATAAAAAGAATAGTTGTAGCGTAGCTTGCTTTATCAGTACCATAACGAGAGCGATGTTTTGTAGTCAAGGAGCTCAATGTTTATTTGAAAGCTTGGAATCAGACTAGGCCGTCCACATAGAGTATGAAGTATATCCGGGGATGTATATAGCTAAATAGCAGAAAATTCCATTGCGATTTAGACACGATCAATCAGAAGTCGACATACCATAAGTTAAATGTGAGGTGTGGCTAAATAATTTACTTCCGGTCACTCAAAAGGGGGGTTCGACTGAACCCCCCCTGGCTACGGGTATGAGGAACTCACAGGAGAACAGGCCTCTCCTCACAGCAAGCGGTGTGGGCACCCACCTGGACCATTTCTGATTCATGAGAAAAGGCCTTGAATTTGCACCCCAGCAAAAACCCAGCCACAGAAGTGACTCTTCTATAGAAAAATGATATTCATTTATTTTTCTTCGTATTACCTATAATTTGTAATTTTAGGATCAATAGCACACATTGTCAGCCTGAAAGAGCTATTGATTCTTTCCAAAAGCCAATGCCACTCTAATGAAGCAACTTATTTAATTTCCGTGGGTAATCACACTCCTAGTCTTGAGCTGTACAGAGCATAGTTTCAAAAAACCCTAAAATTTAGTATAGCATGTATAATGGTCCAGTATTGTTCATAGGAAGCACTAGGGATAGTGGATAGCCTATAAAAGAATCCAGATGTCCCAAGATGTTCCTCACTAAGATCCATTTCCTGATGTTACATGCATGTCTATCAAATATTATTCATAATGACATTTCTACAGCAAACACCAGTGCAGAGTATAATGACAAAAACTTGAGCAAGGTCATACAAAAATATATATGCAAATTCTCTTGCTACTGCTAGCAGTTATGCGCACCTGGCAGAGCCAGGATGTTTGTGCACTAAGCAGGCACAGTGAGCTGTGCAAGCAAAGCTCCTGGAGCCGGGCTAGGAACTCACAGGAGAACAGGTCTTTCCTCACAGCACTGGTAAATACATACAAAAGGATAACTTACAGATTAGCTGGAGAAGAAGTTGATCCAGATCTTGGGTAGAGCTAATTGACCACCGGCAAGGCTTGTGGATTAGGCAAGAGACTTTCATGGGTGATGAAAGACTTATAGAATAATAAGTGGAGTTTTCGAATTTAGTCCTCGAGCCAGATGGTTTTTATCCACCATCTTATAAATCGATATTAATATCAGCAAATGATAGGATTAAGACACTTCTTAAGCATGGCTACAGCTGTGCGCTTAGTAAGCTAATACAATCAACTTGCAACCAAACATTTCAACTGTTAAGGAGTACTGCAATACTACAGTCTCACTCTCAACTGATCAATGGAAATGTCTTCTTTTTTTCTTCCAAACATTCTCTTTATCCGTGGAATTTTTTTCCTACTATGTTAATTTATCACTTCATAATTTTTTTGTCGGCCTGAAAAATAAATTGTGAAATGATAAATGTGTGAAGTGAATAATTTATGAGCTTAGTAGAGTTGTAAAGTGTCGTCGTTACCTGATTGGGAACCACTAAGTTATACCAGCTCTATAGTTAATGATTGAAAAAATAAGTACCCCCATGTCGGATTCGAACTCACAATAATCAATGAGAAGGCTGACTGATACAACTACTTCAATTAAGAAGTGAAAGAAAATACACAGAAAGGACAGAGATGCTGAGGAGCAGGAGAGGTAGACAAAGGAGAAGGGAATCCATGAGTTGAAAAGAGTAACAAGAAAAACTGGGATTGCTCAGGAAGAAAGAGCAGGAGAGGAAAACCATGGATAAATACCATATGCTACTGTATTTCTAATTGGCAAAAGCACTGTACATCAGGCATCTCGGTGTGACAGGGTACTTGCTAATCATCCATAATTTGTATAAATAATCTTTTGTCCGCCTGAAATAGCTAATGATTTCTTCTAAAAGCCAATGCCACTCTTATGGAGCAACTTTTTAAATTCCATGGCCAATCACACCCCAAGTCTAGAGCTATATGGAGCACAAAAAGAATCCAGATGTCCCAAGATGTTCCTCGCTAAGATTCATTTTTTGATATTACATTCATGTCTATCAAATATTATTCATGACATTCCAAAGATACTCTAGAGCTATATGGAGCACAGCTTTAAAGTAGAGAGCCTATAAAAGAATCCAGATGTCCCAAGATGTTCCTCGCTAAGATTCATTATTTGATATTACATTCATGTCTATCAAATTCATGACATTCCAAAGATACTACAGCAAACACCAGTCAAATAAAAAAACAAAAACAAAAAAACTTGAGTAAGTTGACACACAGATATAAAAAATTGATGAAAAGAATGTAAGGGGTGAACAGTAATTGCAGCAATATAGAGTGCTTGTGTTATTGTTTTAAGTGACAGGTCTGAGAGTGTTCCAACACAGTTAAAATGTTTATCCCATGCAATGATCGAACCTTGTAGATTAGTGGGTGGAGCAAGTTGGTGGAGCAAGCTGATATGACTAAGCAGCTTGTGGGCGGACAGTGCTAATTGATCAAAGTAAATATTTGACAGTCTGAAAAGGGTGGAAGCCTCTAGCAGTATCTCTGGGGCAGCGTATTTGTGGGTAGAGCTAACTGATCAGCCGGCAAGACTGGTGGATCAGTTGAAGAGACTTCAGTGGGTGATGAAAGATTAGTACAATAGTGAACGGAGTATGTCAATTGATCAGACAGATGTACAGATCGGTGGGTAGAGCTGTCTATAAGTCTTTTAAGAATTAGTGGGTTGAGTTATCAGTAGGTGGAACTAGTTGATCAAATGAAAGACTTTGTGAGTGGAGTCAAGATTGAACAGGAAGACTTTTAGATTAGTGGATGGAGCTGGTTAAAGGGACGCCAGTGGATAAGTGGGTGGAGCTGAATCAAATGAAAGCCTCATGAATTAACATATGGAACTAATGATTGAACTGATATTGGATAGTGGAGCTGGTAATCAAAAGATAGGTTGGTCAGTATGGATTAGTAGATGGACTCGATGAAGAAAGCAGGAGAATTACTTTCAAGATTAAACTTTGAAAATAGGACTGCGTATTAGTGGGGAGAACCAGCTTCTCACTTGTGCGTTAATGGAATTGGTTAGCAGCAAGAGAGATTGTGGATCTATGGATAAAACTGATAGATTAGAAGACTTGGGAACTGATTTATCAGACTGAGACAAGTGGATCAGTGGGTGGAGCTGTAGATCACCTGGAAGACCTACAATGCGAGTTGACTTATTGCACTATCAGACTTGTGGATTAGTGGGTGGAGTTAGTAGATCACCTGGAAGACTTGCGATGTGGAGGTGAGTCACACTATGAGACTTATAGATTAGTAGGTGGAGCTGGTAGATCACCTGGAAGACTTGCAATGAGGAGACAAGTCACACTATGAGACTTATAGATCAGTGGGTGGAGCTGGTAGATCACCTGGAAGACTTGCAATGTGGAGCTAACTTATCGCACTATGAGACTTGTAGATTAGTGGGTGGAGCTGGTAGATCACCTGGAAGACTTGCAATGTGGAGCTGATTAGTGGATCAGTGGGTAGAGTCGGTAGATCAACTGGAAGACTTGCTATGTGGAGCTGACTTATCACACTATGAGACTAGTGGATCAGTAGGTGGAGTTGGTAGATCACCTTGAAGACTTACAATGTGGAGCTGACTTATCTCACTACGAGACTTATAGATCAGTGGGTGGAGCTGGTAGATCACCTGGAAGACTTGCAATGTGGAGACGAGTCACACTATGAGACTTATAGATCAGTAGGTGGAGCTGGTAGATCACCTGGACGACTTGCAATGTGGAGCTGATTAGTGGATCAGTGGGTAGAGTCGGTAGATCAACTGGAAGACTTGCTATGTGGAGCTGACTTATCACACTATGAGACTAGTGGATCAGTAGGTGGAGTTGGTAGATCACCTTGAAGACTTACAATGTGGAGCTGACTTATCTCACTACGAGACTTATAGATCAGTGGGTGGAGCTGGTAGATCACCTGGAAGACTTGCAATGTGGAGACGAGTCACACTATGAGACTTATAGATCAGTAGGTGGAGCTGGTAGATCACCTGGACGACTTGCAATGTGGAGCTGATTAGTGGATCAGTGGGTAGAGTCGGTAGATCAACTGGAAGACTTGCTATGTGGAGCTGACTTATCACACTATGAGACTAGTGGATCAGTAGGTGGAGTTGGTAGATCACCTTGAAGACTTGCAATGTGGAGCTGACTTATCTCACTACGAGACTTATAGATCAGTAGGTGGAGCTGGTAGATCACCGGGAAGACTTGCAATGTGGAGCTGATTAGTGGATCACTGGGTAGAGTCGGTAGATCAACTGGAAGACTTGCAATGTGGAGCTGACTTATCTCACTACGAGACTTATAGATCAGTGGGTGGAGCTGGTAGATCACCTGGAAGACTTGCAATGTGGAGCTGATTAGTGGATCACTGGGTAGAGTCGGTAGATCACCTGGAAGACTTGCAATGTAGAGCTGACTGATTTATCGCACTATGAGACTTGTACATCAGCGGGTGGAGCTAGTAGATCACCTGGAAGACTTGCTATGTGAAGTTGACCAGTGGATCAGTAGGTGGAGTTGGTAGACACCTGGAAGACTTGCAATGAGGAGCTAACTTATCGCACTATGAAACTTGTAGATTAGTGGGTGGAGCTGGTAGATCACCTGGAAGACTTGCAATGTGGAGCTGACTGATTGCACTATCAGACTTGTGGATTAGTGGGTGGAGTTGGTAGATTACATGGAAGTTTAGCTGGGTTTTTTGTCAGAGACTGAGAAATAAAATGATAATGGTAACCCTATCCATCAGCAACAAGACTGATGAATCATTGCTGTGGGAGGAGCTGATTGATCAAGGGAAAACTAGATCAGTGGGAGAAAAAAAAGGAGCTATGTGTAGAATAGGTTGAACAGACAATGTGTGTGAACTGAGATAAAAGTTGAATACTAAACATTTTTCATGGGCAATCTGTAAAATGAAGTCCCAGAGTATCCACATAGGCGCCACAATGCTCACAAATATCACAAACATATGCTCCATGTGTACCCAGTCGAAGCTTTACTAGATTTTTCACAACTGCGTCATCAAGTCTGAGAGATGTGGTAGATGCAGGTGGCATATGAAGCCACGCCGTTGACTTCCTGGTGGACAATGTTAGCAATTTCACACTGCTCTCTTCATTACCTTTGACATGAATCTCTGCAGCAGCAATATCTCTAGGGGTATACCAATATTTCTGTCTGCAGGCTCTAGTACCCTCAGGTGGTGGCGTGGCATGACATTGAGACCAACTAGCAGTAGCTTCATCCAATAGCGAGGAACAGGATCTATGATTGCTGGGCAACACAGCATTGACTAGATCAGAAGAAGCATGAGAAGATGCCAAGAAAGCAGAGGCAGCAGTGTGCACAGCACTCTGTACTCCCAGACCTCCTAGTCTTATTGGTAGAGTGGCTTGTGACCAGGCAGCACTACTTGGTTCTAGGGGAATGTCAGTGACTGCACTGAAGATCTTTCGCAGACCAATGTCGTAGCGGTTCAATGCGTATGAACGAAAACAGGGAAAAGTGCGAAGAAGGGAATGCAGTTTGGAAAAAGAAAAGGAACTTCGAAGCAAAACCAATGCATCCTTAGTTTCTATATGTTTTATACATTCTCCAAATCTTTTCAGATCCTCCACCTTCAGAAGTAATCTTTCAGAAATGTTAGTTTGATCACTAAGTCGCGTACCCAAGAAGGTTGCATCAAGTAGGGATACAGGCTGTAGACTAGAGAATGAATGACAGAGTTTGCCACGAATGGAAAAATTTCTGCACATTACTTCAGCTCTAAGTTGAAGTCCTAATATTTTAGTTTCTTCCATCACTCTAATGTCATGAAGTAGACTTTCTAAGTTTCCTCCAAGAATCACATGATCCACGTGCTGTAGACAGAACTCAGACTTTAACTGTTGACAGTGTCTGTGGAGTGTGAGACAGAAGAGTAGTGGAGCTAAAGGGTCACCTTGCTGCAGTCCCTCAGCTGACTGGAGAGTTTTATTACCCCAGTGTAAATCAGAAGGAGCTGAATATGCAGAGTAGACGTAGGGATAAAGAGCATGACACAAGTCATGCACAGCCTCTAACATACGATCTCTTCTCAGAGAATTGAAGGCATTATTAAAGCTGATAGTGACCACTGCATCATCATTGCTCATGTTTGCCAAGTAATGCCTAGCTGCATGAATGGCAGCTTCTGCTCCTCCTCTAACACCGTAACCCAACTGTCGGGGAAGTAACAGGGGGGTCATCGCATCTTGAATGAGGTAACTGGCAACTTTAGCCACCAAACGACGCAGAGTACAGCCCACCAGTATGGACCGCACTTCTCCAGACTTAGTCTCTAAAGCTACCAAGTGAGCACCAAAGAACTGAGACCTGACAGATTCAGGAATGTTCCCACAGAGTATTAGCTTGCAGAGTTTAACCAGGGCATTTAAAAGTGGTGCATCAGAATCGCCTTTGCAAGAGTTCAGCATGTCCTTTAAATGACGAGGTCGTAAGAGTCCTGGTCCACCAGCTGAGCCACTGGGTAAGAATCGTACGGCTCTGAGTATAGTGTTGGTGGTGAGTCCAGTTAAGTCTTTCTCAACTTGAATTGTAGGAATTGGTAAGATGATTGTATTATGTGGAGATGATGGAAATTGATATTTAAGAGCTCTGTATGTTTTGTCCGAGAAGTCTGCAGGTACATCTGATGAGCTAGCCAGTTGGACTGCACCTCTCACATCTCCATCCCGTAATTTATTAGAAATTTTACTTGCCAAAACGGAAGTGTAATTTAATTCGGGTTTTTTGCGCCTTACATGATATACAGATGCTGAAGATTTGACTGGGCTTTCATGCTGTAGCTGGTTCTGGACAATGCTAGCTAGTGACTTGTTGTGGTTTACCTGTAATGGTGCTTTCAGATAATTGGTAGCGAAATGAAACAATCTATTCCAAGAAGAAATAGAATTGTTTTTAATCACATCTTCTAGTATTGAGGTAAATTTAGAGCAGCAAATGGTCCTGGCGGTTTCAGGAATTGTATGTAGAACTTTCACCCTAGGAACTGGCAATAGAATAGATTCCTTAATAGTTACGGGACTTGGTACAGTTGGTGAATCCACTGTCTGGTTGATTTCTGGCTGTGGATTATTATCTATTATGTGTTTTCCTCTAAAACAGATGACATGTTTATCCCTAGCTTCTGTGGCCAGCATCAGTGCTGTTTGGTTATGACTATTTGTTTGATTCACTTCTGCACCATGTTTTAGCAACATTTTAACAATATCACCATGGCCGTTCTGACTGGCAAACATAAGTGCAGACATTCCATTGTCCATATGCTCATTGGCTGAAGCTCCATTCTCTAGTAAAAGTTCAGCTATTTTGGTCTGTCCATATAAACAAGCATTTATTAGTGGTGAGAATTTATAACCAATATTAAGATACCAACTCCCACCTGATGTCAGTTCCACTCTATGAGTCATGTCTTCATTCTTTATCTCTACAACAATAGGGTCATTCTCCCCAAATTCTCCAACTGTTCCAAAACGTAAATCACTGCAATCTTCTGAGGTCACTTTAGCTCCATTTTCCTGTAGAACTCGTATTACCTCATCATGTCCCACGTGACTGTTAATTAGATAAGCGGGGAAGAACAAATGAAATGATCCAAAGTGAGTTACTTTATTTAATGATATCATAAGCTTATATTTTCCAATCCTACAATAGCATGTAGGAGAGAAATTGTACTTTTTAGAATTGTCTGCCCCACCTACTTTTTCTAATAGTTTAATAATTTGTTCATAATGAACATCACCAGAAACAATCAACTCTGAAATGGGTGCTGTTGATTGTTGATCCACCTTAGCTCCATTTTTTAGCAGCATTTTAGTAACTTCACTATGCCCTTCTTGACTGGCAGATAATAGTGCAGACCACCCATCTTCCCTTTGCAGATCCACATTAGCTCCATTCTCTAACAGTGTTTTAGCGACTTCACTATGTCCGTCACACCTGGCAAGCATTAGTGCAGAAGACCCACCTTCCTTCTGCAGATCCACCTCAGCTCCATTTTCTAGCAGTATTTTAGCAACTTTATCATGTCCTTCTTGACTGGCATCCATTAATGCAGACCGCCCATCTTCTGGTTGCAGATCCACACTAGCTCCATTCTCTAGCAGTATTTTAGCGACTTCACTATGTCCTTTATAACTAGCAGACATTAGTGCAGACCCCCCACCTTCCCTTTGCAGATCCACATTAGCTCCATTCTCTAGCAGTATTTTAGCAACTTCACCATGTCCTTCTTGACTGGCAAGCATTAATGCAGACCACCCACCTTCCTTTTGCAGATCCACATTAGCTCCATTCTCTAGCAGTATTTTAGTGACTTCACTATGTCCTTTCAAACTAGCATGCATTAGTGCAGACCACCCACCTTCCAGTTGCAGATCCACATTAGCTCCGTTCTCTAGCAGTATTTTAGCGACTTCACTATGTCCTTCTTGACTAGCATACATTAGCGCAGACCACCCACTTTCCTCTTGCAGATCCACACTAGCTCCTTTCTCTAGTAGTACTTTAGCGACTTCACTATGTCCGTTCCAACTAGCAGACATTAGCGCAGACCACCCATCTTCCTTTCGCAGATCCACACTAGCTCCATTCTCTAGCAGTATTTTAGCGACTTCACTATGTCCATTATAACTAGCAGATATTAGTGCAGACTGCCCATCTTCCTTTTGCAGATCCACATTAGCTCCATTCTCTAGCAGTATTTTAGCAACTTCACTATGTCCTTCTTGACTGGCAGACATTAGTGCAGAAAACCCATTTTCCTTTTGCAGATCCACACTAGCTCCATTCTCTAGCAGTATTTTAGCGACTTCACTATGTCCATTATAACTAGCAGACATTAGTGCAGACTGCCCATCTTCCTTTTGCAGATCCACATTAGCTCCATTCTCTAGCAGTATTTTAGCAACTTCACCATGTCCTTCTCGACTGGCAAGCAGTAGTGCAGACTCCCCATCTTTGTTTTGCAGATCCACATTAGCTCCATTATCCAGCAGTATTTTAGCAATTTCACCATGTCCTTTTTCACTAGCACACATTAATGCAGAAAACCCATTTTTCCCTTTCACATTAACTTTAGCACCATTGATAATCAAGAGTTCAACAACCTTATAATGACCATAGAAACTTGCACCCATTAATACAGAATCTCCATATTGGTTGAGTAGATCTACACTTACTCCATTGGTGATTATTTGTCGAACAATTCTATGATGTCCTTTCTCGCAGGCTCTTATCATATGCAGATGTTTTTTAGTAGCATCCATGTCCTAGGAGCTTTGACTATCCACGATAAGAGAAGCTTGTATTATCCCAGTTTACTATTTATTTGTATAATTTATAGTAGTCTTGTGACTGCTAGTGACAATATTCATAATCTTGTCCTCAGAGTTCATGCCGACAACCTCTTACCAAATCTTATCATTGATGGGCCAAAGATGTACATATGCGAGAGGAAGTAAATGCCCATTTGAAAGCAAATAGGTAATTTGTATTGTTGTAACTAATGTGTCAGCGCTATTATTAATTGAGCTGGCTAGCTACAATCAAACAACTTAACAAGAGAGTAAATCAGAAGTTTAATGCTTATGCATATACTAATTAACTAACTAAATCAGTGTTTCATCCAGACATTCTTGCAAGGGGGGGAAAAATAGAGTTTTGAAAATGTAAGGGGGGGCGGGCGGCACTGGTCACCATGGGAGTGAAATAGAATTATTGGAAGGCCTATGTCCTACATTAAAAAAACATAATATTATCTAATGAGGTCTGCATATGTCAGATCCTGACAAGTTAATTCAGCTACTCATTTTCACCTCCACCGTCTAGTAATTTTCAGTCAACTGTGACATTCACTATTTAGATGCTTTTCACACACTATTCAACTCTGACTCTCACCTCCCCTTAGGTTTATCACACGTTGATTCACACTTATGGTTGCTGGCTGGCTATAAAAAGGCCAGCCCTCAGCTCACCGTAGCAGTTGTTGAGTTTTGATCTATACAGATTCTACAACTTCCAGAACCAGAACTCTAAGCACTCGTAGTCCCTGACAGCTTAAGATAGTCTCAAATGGATATTCGCTCTTTCTTCTGTGGTGCAAGCTCTTCAAAGTCACCTGGCCACTCAAGTAGCAGTGACACAGAAGATAAAATTGACAGCAATCAATCTGATACTGAGTTTTTGGAGCCAAGTCCTGCCAAGAAAAGATTAATTGTCCATGAGAAGCATGCAAAGGAAAGATTAACTACACATGAGAAAAGCAAGAAAATCACTGCAAGCAGTCGAAAATACAACAAAAAATGGGAAGAGAGCTTCAATTGGCTGATGTTTGATAAAAATTTCCAAGGAGCTTTTTGTAAGGTTTGCAGGAAGAGAGGAATTTCTCTTCAAAGAACAGGAGGAACATGGATCTCAAAACCTTTCACGAACTGGAAGAAGGCAATAGAGAAGATGAAAATTCATGCAAAGAGTGATATTCACCTCCTATCATGTGAAGCAGAGATGGCTGCAGCTACAGCACTACAAGAAGGGTCAGTCATTCAGCAACTCCAACAAATTAATGATGAGGAAAAGTTGAAGAACAGAATGGCCATTAAAGCTCTAATTCGTTGCACCCATTTTCTAGCTCGTCGCCACATTCCCCACACAACAAATTTTGATGAACTTATTGATCTAATCGTAAGTTGTGGTGCAGAAGATTTAAAGGGGTTCCTTGAAAGAGCTAGATTAAATGCAACCTACACATCTAAAGTTGCTGTTGTTGAATTTGTTGAGGCAGTTGGCTTATGGGCTGAAGAATGTTTACTGAAACGGCTTCGCCAACTTCCCATTTCAGCATAATGGCAGATGAGTGCACTGATGTGACGACCACAGAAGAGCTTTCAATTTTCTTCCGCTGGGTGAACATGGACGGTCAACCTGTTGAGCACTTCTTGGATATAGTTCCATTGAAAGCTACTGATGCAAAGACTATTTATTCTGCCCTTGTTGAATTCATGAAAGATAAAAACATACAGATTAGCAAGCTGGTGGGTATGGGATTCGATGGAGCAGCTACTTTCTCTGGGAAACACAATGGTGTGCAGAGTCTCCTGAAGAAAATTTCACCTCATGCACTTTTCGTACACTGCCATTGCCATTTGCTACAGCTAGCATGCGTTCAAGCAGCTAATGCTACCAGTGGGATAAAACATGTGTACATCACACTCACCACCCTCTGGAAATTTTTCCACTATTCTCCTAAGCGAGCTGAGAGTCTCAAAGCAGTACAGCAGGTGCTTGACTTACCTGAGCTGAAAGTTGTGAAACCATCAGATACTCGCTGGCTGTCCCATGAACGCTGTGTGAAGGCAGTCAAAGCTAGCTACAGTGCAATTGTGACTGCTCTAAACAATATCTATGAGCAGACACATGCACCTGAAGCTCTAGGTATCAGTAAAGCCTTATGTAGGCCCTCAACTTTAGTGGCCATATACCTCCTTGATTATGTTCTGCCACAAGTGGCGAAGTTGAGCAGAGCTCTCCAGACTGAGAGAATAGACTTGACAGCTATCACCCCTCTTGTTGATGCCACTCTCAATACACTTGATGATGCCATGTTACCTGCTGCTAACTGGGTATTAGAACTGATGGATGCAAAGAATGAGATCGAAGAAGTCACTGACATCACGTTAACCACGGAAAGCATTGCTACATTCCAAGGACAAGTGGCTGAACCGTTTATCAGGATGCTGAAGGCAAACATATCCAGCAGATTTATTTCACAAGATATTGTCTCCTCATTTGGCATCTTTGATCCGAAGAAAGTGCCAGCTGCTGACTCTTCTGACTTCCATACATATGGTGAGGACTTAATAGATGTACTATTAGCTCACTATGGTGCAGAGCTGCCTGCTAAGACTGCTGGTGGAGATGAATACACCAAAGAAGCTCTTATTTCCCGCGAAACCCGAGAGGAGTGGAAAACATTTCGAAGCTACTTATCGAAGAAGCCGAAAGGTAACCTGCACTTGCAGTTGAAAGAGCTCACCACAAGTGATATGCTTAGTGAAAATTTTCCAAACATTAGCACCCTGGCAAACATATGTCTATCTATCCCTGTCAGCACTGCTTCAGTGGAAAGGAGCTTCTCCAAAATGAAACTAATTAAAACACGAATTCGAAATCGAATTGGGCAATCACAATTATCCTATTTGATGAAAATAGCCATGGAGACACCCGAGACGCTCTCATCTACACAATTAAATGACATTATTACAGAATGGAACAAAAAACCTAGACGAATTGCTGTGTGAATATTGTTTATTATTAATTTGGTTTACATTTTTCTCTTAATAAATATCGGTTCTTTCAAAAGGGTGGGGGGCACTTAGAATCCAAGGGGGGGCATTTAGAACCCAAGGGGGGGCAAATGCCCCCTTTCGCCCCCCCCCTAAATGAAACCCTGAAAATCAATACGTAATACTGTGTAAATTCATTTTTTCTATGTTAGTACTTGTACCATGGTGCATTCAAACTGTTCAATCAGATTGCTCAATTCGCAGTGAATATATTTCATACATACCTCATAGGAGGTGAATACGCGAACTGTCCAATCAAAATCAGTTTTTATGCGTTTCCTATAGCCTAGAGCCCTGGTACAAGTCATTGCACCCTTCTGTTTTCGGTCAGTATGAGATTGACACTATCCTCAGGTATGAATGACAGCTTCTGCTCTTCCTCTAACACCGTAACCCAACTGTCGGGGAAGCAATAGGAGAGTCATCTCATCTTGAACGAGGTAACTGGCAACTTTAGCCACCAAACGACGCAGAGTACAGTCCACCAGTATGGGCCACACTTCTCCAGACTCAGTCTCTAAAGCTACCAAGTGAGCACCAAAGAACTGAGACCTGACAGATTCAGGAATGTTCCCACAGAGTACTAGCTTGCAGTGTTTAACCAGGGCATTCAAAAGTGGAACATCAGAATCATCTTTGCAAGAGCTCAGCATGTCCTTTAAATCAGAAGACTTGCTATGTGAAGCTGACTAGTGGATCAGTGGGTGGAGCTGGTAGATCACGTGAAAGACTTGCAATGAGGAGCTAACTTATCGCACTATGAGACTTGTAGATTAGTAGATGGAGCTGGTAGATCACCTGGAAGACTTGCAATGTGGAGGTGAGTCACATATGAGACTTACAGATAAGTGGGTGGAGCTGGTAGATCACCTTGAAGACTAGCAATGTGGAGGTGAGTCACACTATGAGACTTATATATCAGTGGGTGGAGCTGGTAGATCACCGGGAAGACTTGCAGGTATTTATGACATTGAAAACCCTTTACCATACATAATTTCAAAAACTCCAGCAGTTTTCTCTTATCCAGGAGCCTTGGTTTTGGGGGTGCCCCTAACTTAGAATTACCCATATTACATGTATTACAAACAAGCATTATAATACATGTAGCATAGAATCACACAAGATTAGTTTTTGCTAAGGCTCTAATAAATAATTTAGGCTGCAAAACTCAGTTTCATTAACAGCTGTTCAGGTAGAAGGAGGTGCCAGATCGCAGAGGTATGATAAGGGAGGAGCTACTGGTCACTCAGATTGGCTCTACAGAAGCTACCGCTTATTTGTAGAAAAATTGAAGTAATTTTTTATGCCAGTTAAGGCGGAGCGTTAACCGAGATTAAGGAGTGTTAACAGAGATTAAAGACGAACACTTAAAGGGGGTTGGGTAAGTGCATGGGCAGAGGATTAGTCAGCAGCACTACATGCATTAGTTAACTAAGGAAAGGAGTAGTAGCAGCTAAGCTCAGCTGGACGAACCGGGAGGTTTGTCGAACGAAGGAACCAGCAGAGGGGCGGAGATCGTTGATGATGACCAGCATGTCGAGAGGGCAGTAGCCAGGGCATTGGAAAGGCAACTCCCAACACTTGTAGCGATACTGGCAGGATGGACGCCGGGTGGGGGAACAGCCAGAGAGGAGGAAAGTAAGTATACCCCATTACACTTTCTCCCTCCAGGGATGACGGGTGCTATCGGGCACCTGATATTTATAGTTGCCATGTGGGTGGGATAGAGCTATTTGTGGCTGGTAAGGGGTGGTGAGTGAGTAGATGGTAAAGGGTCGTATACTAGTGAACTATGAGCGAGGGAGCATCATTAGCCATAGCAGCCAGAGCGGCTCTAGCTGGAGTGAGGGCCAGGCAAGCGAGCTTGAGCTAGAGGGTGAGGGTCAGGAAAGGAGCCTGAGTTGGAGGGGAGTGCCAGGCTAATGAGCCTGAGCTGGAGGGTAAGTGCCAGGCAAACGAGCCTGAGCTGGAGGGTAAGTGCCAGGTAAACAAGCCTGAGCTGTACTACGGCACCAGGCAAATGAGCGGGAGGTTGGGGGGAGATGTTGAAGTAGGGCCAGGTAAGGGCAGGGTAGAGCTCTAGGAGTGTCAAATGGAGCACTATTGGGTGAAGGGTTATGGTCAAGACCAGGCAAGGCAGCTTGTGGGAGATTATTGCAAGGCAGGGTAGTAGGGCTAGTTAGGCGCTTGGGGATCACAAGGTTAAGCACAGTAGGGGTGAGGGTATGGCATATGGCTTAAGTGGAATTTGTACAGGGGTGGCAACAGTTCCCCCAGATACAGGGGCAAGCGCTCCCTCGGCAACAGGGTCGGGCGAGATGCCTCAGGCCTTATCACTGTTGGAGGCAGCAGCGGGTCTTCTAGCAGGAGCAGAGGGTGACCATGGCAGCGACACAGTGGCAGGTGGTAAGGGGGCCGGCGTTTTCATGGGCGAAGGGCTCCCTCCAGTGCCAGCAAGAGTGGTTGAAAGAATCCGACGGTGGGAGTATATAGAGATGTATGAGCTCTTGCCGGAGTTACTGGCTGACCACAAAGGAGAAAGGGCCAGCCAAAAGCTGTCAAGTGTGAGAGGCTGAAAACAGGTCCAGGAAATTGCAGTGTGGCTGCTGTGTTTTGCAGTATTCGTAGGAGTGGTCACGAGGTTCGAGCTGGAAGTGGTCCCCGGAATGATGGCCTACATGATCAGCATTATAAGAGCCAGCCAGGAATATGAAGGAACAGCCTGGGTGGCGTACGCAGCATATAGAAGGCAGGCGGCAGCAATAGGTGTGAAGAAGTGGGGCAGAGTTAACTCCTCGTTATACACCATCTGCTTCACGGGGAAGGTGAGGAAATCAGTGAGGTGTGATCACTGCCTAAGTGCCGGACACAAAATGGGTGAACATGTTGTGTTATGGGAGGAGGAGGGAGACGTAGGTGGCCGGGTGAAGGCTGTAGAGTCTGTGGTGTTGGCATTGTCACAGGCGGGAACGAGCAGGGGTGGCGGCAGGTCAGATCTGTGTCGGCTCTATAATAAGCGCCACTGCACCTTCCGAAATTGTAAATACCGACATGCATGCAAGTGGTGTGGAGGTGCTCACCCTGGATATGATTGCCATGCTGCAACCAGACGGGAAGCAGGGTCAGGTCCTATTCGCCAGGACAACAGGATGGGGGCTGCACCTCGCCCATAATAAGCAACTCGGGAGATGAACTATGAATATACCAGTGTTTCAGTAATTTTCATTTCATTAGTTGACATATGGGGGGGGGGGGGGCAGGGGTAAGTAATGATTAACCGATTACACGCGAATAAAATTTTTTAATTTTTTAATTGCACCTTACATAATGCGGTCATGGGCGCACGCGAGACACAGAGGATTGATTGCTTGGTGGGAGGGTGACACTAAGCGAGAGAAAGAAGACGAACGGTTGAAGATTGCCTCGGGGACAGTATTATCAAACGATAGAGTACGCTCTAAGCTATTGGGAAAGCATAAATTCAATGCTAAGGAGCTGTTCCCGACTTAAAAATAACAAAGTACTCACACCATTTGGCAAAAACTTTTATGGCATCACACTGAGGCTCTTAGTAAGCACACTAGTAAGGTTGGAAATATGGTTTCATGGCTGAAGCAGTTTGCTACTCGATCATAGAGGTAAGAGAAAGTGTTTTTGCACACATCTGTCTTACATTCAGGAAGAATTTGTTGATATTTATTTAGGGTGTGGTTTATTTTGAACTGAGCAATCTGTTATAAATTTTGTGAACAGAGAAGCTTTTTATTGGCTTTTGTGTATGAAAACAGGTACACCACAAATAAATGATAGAATATTTGAGTGTATTCAGTTTGGTACTCCAAGATGTCCTTACTTTTGATGTGCTGGTAGGCAGCATTGTTGACAGAATAGTTGGTGATCTTACTATCAAGTGCAACTGGTCATAGCATAATAGAAATATATGTCAGAGGGCTCCCTGCAGTCTCACCTGTTATATATAACAATATGTATTACTTATTGCTATAAAGAATGTGGTTAAAATTCCTGTAGAAATCGCTACCTTACAGAATCATCAATTCCGTTCTCTCATCAGAGTCCTTGACCATCTAGTAACTACTACAGTCACTACACCCATCAGCACTGAAGTCATTCTTGCTGTCATCAAACTCTTCGTCACTACCACCAGAGTTACTGCCATCCTGGTCACTGCCATCCTTGTCACTACCATGCTGTGCCAGGTCAAGAATATTGCCTTCATCACTAGGATGCTGAAGTGCCAGTGCCAAGATAGCTTTCTACTTGTCATATCATGAGCAGTTATAGCTAAAGTAATATTGGTTCCTAAAAAATTATTCTGTGTACCTTTATTATAAAATATATTTTCAATTTATACTTTATCAGAAAGAAGTCTTATTGTTGTGACAAAATTTACTCAACATTTTTTTATGGCAGTCTCCTTACAACAAAATAGAATCGTCTGCAATTGTGATTGGTGGCTTCCTTGACTCCACAAAGCTGTAGGGCGAAGTGAAGACGCATTTTCGCGTCTGCGGTTATCAATTTTTCTCAATTGACGTGTATTTGCGTCTTCCGCGATTAATTGGTTAAAGTGCTTTAAGATTAAAAGGGGTTTTGTGTGGTGTGCAGAATATTAGTACACAGAGGATCTGCTGGGACTAGACAGGTGCAGACCTGTGGGAGGAAAAACAGTGCCAGACTTCCTGAGGTTATCACCCTCCCTGCTGCAGTGGAAATCATGGAGGCAAGTTCTCAGGCATCATCCAGACAAGCAGTTCACCCGCTACATTCTGGAAGGGATTTGGGGTGATTCCCAAAGGTTCTATGGGAAGATGACATGTGATCATTGACTTGTCATCCCCGGAAGGGGCAAGCATCAATGATGGAATCGACCCAAAGTTGTGCTTGCTGTCCTATGTCGGCGTGGATGACACGGCTCATCTGGTGGAGAAGAGTGGAACAGGAGCTTACTTGGTCCCAGGCTGACATCAAGCAGGCGTACCGAATGGTACCAGTGCACCTAGAGGACCGCCCCCCCTCTGGGAATGGTGTGGGAGGGCAGCGTGTTTGTTGACTCTGCCCTTCCGTTTCGCTCTGCCCCCCAAAATGTTAATTGCGGATGCCCTCCAGTGGTTGATTAAGCAGGAAGGTACGGAGGGAATATTGCGCTATCTGGGTGATTTCTAATAGTAGCAGGTAGCCGCAAAGACTGCGACGAAGGGTTGAGGACTTTGATCAGGGTCTTTGACGAGCTGAAGGTACCTCTAGCGCCACACAAGGTGGAAGGCCTAGCAACAACACTTACATTTCTGGGGATTGAGTTAGATTCGGTGGTGGCAGAGTTGAGGCTGGTAGGGAGTTGGCTGAGGAAGCGATTTTGCACGGTCAAGGAGCTGGAATCACTTACTGGAAAGCTCCAGCATGCTACTAAAGTGGTGAGACCTGGCCGGACGTTTCTTCATCGTATGTTTGAGCTAAAAAGTAGTGCAAAAAGAGGGAAGAAGTTCATAAGACTGAATGCCACCTTTAAGGCTGACCTAGCCTGGTGACACCATTTTAGGGAGCAATGGAATGGAGTGTCGATGATGAGGGATCCAAACTGGCAGGGCCCACAGCAGCACATTTATTCAGATGCTTCAGGATCATTTGACTGTGGGGCTTGGTGGGGAACCAGGTAGTTTCAGATGCCGTGGTAGCCAGAATGAAAGGGGCTTTTCCCGTCCTATAATTTCCCCACTCAATGCAAGCTAGCTATGGTAGGGAGTGTCTGATCACTACCCAGGGATTCATACAGATTTTTCGATAGGGGGGGGAGGGGAAATTTTTGTTGAGTCGCAAAAAACAGTTTATCTATATAATATGGTCAAGTCATGACCGTGAGACAGATTTCAGATGAAAACTTGACAAACTAAATAATAGTTAGGTGCCACCTCTGAGACCATTTATAGGGTCTAAACAGTAGTTCACGATGGCTGCACAGCGCCTAACTAATTTAGAATGTAGCGACTACTCTTTAACAACACAACAGGAGGGACTCTAAACGCAATAGGAGGGACACTAATTGATCCTGCCCTCAAAGCGGGGAAACTAAGTTTGTAGTGTACCTCTCTAGAGGACCTAAGCAATATAAAGTTCCTCTGTCACTATACAAAAACTACAGCATCTATGCTTTAATACGAATTGGTATTGAAGGACTAGAACTAGAGAAATATTGATTTTGAAGTAGCTAATCTGTAAGGCTATTTATACTGATCATTAATTTTTCTGAAGAATTCAGTTGGGGAAAAAATTTTTAGGGGGGGAAACTGAACCTAGGGGGGGAAATCCCAGGGCTCCCATAGTCTGTATGAAACCCTGACCTATGCCAAAACTCAGTTATTAGAGCTGCGGAATAGAGGGACGGACATAAGTAGGTTTGAATGGTTCATACCATCAGTATTTATGCAATCAGATATGTAGCTATTAAGTGGTCCCATTGGTTGGTGGGTCACTGACAGGGAGCCACTAGTCCGGTGTAGCCATACCCTCTACCGAACCGCTATGCTGAGAATGGGTTGGGGACATGGCCATACCAAATTTGTTCTGCCGCACATATATTGCGGCGGTCAATTACCATTAGCAAATTACGGGAATAGCCCTCCTCAACCACAAATAGAAATTCCTGTGCGTGTCAGCCACCCTTTCCAATGCTAGGTTTAGAAATCATGGCTAATTTGCAGTAGAAATTCAGGTATAAAGGAGGTGGGGCACTCATCACTTCCACATTCCTCCAGAACAAATTTGGTATGGTCATGTCTCCAGACCAGGGAGCCACCTGGTCTAGTGAGAAATGCAGGATGAATAGTGACATTGTATTCATGATCTCACAAGGAACTCAATATGTGAAATACGAAGATTCAGCTCTACATATTACATTCATGCTTATCAAACATTATTCATGAACATTTTTCCAAAGAACTATAGTGCAGAGTGCAACAATAACTTGAGTAAGGAGACACAAATTTATATAAGAAAATATGTGATGAAATGAATCTAAGGAATGATCAGTAAAACAATGTTTAAAAAGTTATATATACAATTTATGTAATGATCAGACCTTGGTGGGTGGAGCAAGTGAGAAAGGTTCAGAGGGTGAAGCTCAGTGATACGACTGGGACACTTGTGGGTGGGTGGAGCTATGAGATCAAACTGGAAGATTTGTAGACCAAGAGGGAGAAGCTGGTAGAAGGGTGACTTGAAGATAAGTGGGAGAAGCAGTTGATCAGATCAGCCTAGGAAACTTATTTGTTGCGAGTGGGTGATATAAGATTTATGGAATGTAAGAGGAAGTAGCCAAATGATCAGCAGGGAACATAACACATGTAACACTGACTACGTGTTTTATGAATTAGTGGGTGGAGCTAGTTAGCAGCTGGTAGTCTTGAAGGTTAGCATGGTGAAATTGGATAATTAATAAAGACTTGTAGATTCGTGGGTGGAGCTTGTTGATAAGACAAAAGGCTGGTGAATTAATTGGTGGCGCTAGACGATGAACAGAAAGACCTGTAGATCAGCGGATGGACTTGAATAATGGGATACCAGAAGAGAGTTGAGCTATGATCAAACAAAAGACAAGTAGATCAGTGAATACGTGGGTGGAGCCGATTGACTTGTATATTAGTGGCAAGTGAGAGACCAGTGGATAGGTGGGTAGAGCTGGTTGACCACATGAAAGTCTTGCATGGAGTTGACTTATCAGATTGAGACCAGTGGATCAGGGGGTAGAGATGGTTGATCATACAAATAGACCAGTGGATCAGGGAGTGGAGCTAGTTGATCACATAAACAGTGAGACCAGTGGATCAGGGAGTGGAGCTAGTTGATCACATAAATAACAGTGAGACCAGTGGATCAGGAGGTGGAGCTGGTTGATTAGATTGAAGACTTACAATGTGGAGTTGATTTAGCAAACTATGAGACTCGTGGATAAGTGGGAGAAGTTGGTAGATCACATGGAAGGCTAGTCAGTACTTGATCGGATAGAAAAATGTGTAGATAAGAGTGACTGTATTCATCAGCAATGAGTCAGTGCAGTGGGTGGACCTGATCGAAATGGAGAAATCTGTACCAGTAAATAAAAAATAATAGGAGCTAGTAGAATGACTATGTGTAGAGCCAGTTGAGGGATAATCTGTGCTGACTTGTGGGCAATGCAAGTTGAATACTAAGCAATATTTATATATTTCTTATGGGTGGTGATGTGTCAGAGAATATTTATTAAAGTATGGGCAATCTGTAAAATGATGTCCCAGAGTATCCACATAGGCACCACAATGCTCACAAACATCACAAGCACCAGCTCCATGTGTACCCAGTCGAAGCTTTACTAGATTTTTCACAACTGTGTCATCAAGTCTCAGAAATGCGGTAGATGCAGGTGGCTTATGAAGCCACGCCCTTGACTTCCTGGTGGACAATGCCAGCAGTTTCACACTGCTCTCTTCATTACCTTTGACAAGAACCTCTGCAGCAGCAATATCTCTAGGGGCATTCCAATGTTTCTGTCTGCAGGCTCTAGTACCCTCAGGTGGTGGCGTGGCATGAGATTGAGACCAACTAGCAGTAGCTTCATCCAATAGCGAGGAACTGGATCTATGATTGCTGGGCAAAACAGCATTGACTAGATCAGAAGAAGCATGAGAAGATGCCAAGAAAGCAGAGGCAGCAGTGCGCACAGCACTCTGTACTCCCAGACCTCCTAGTCTTATTGGTAGAGTGGCTTGTGACCAGGCAGCACTATTTGGTTTTAGGGGAATGTCAGTGACTGCACTGAAGATCTTTCGCAGAACAATGTCGTAGCGGTTCAATGTGTACGAATCAAAACAGGGAAAAGTGCGAAGAAGGGAATGCGGTTTGGAAAAGGCAAAGGAACTTCGAAGCAAAACCAATGCATCCTTAGTTTCTATATGTTTTATACATTCTCCCAAACTTTTCAGTTCGTCCACCTTGTGAAGTAACCTTTTAGAAATGCTAGTATGATCACCAAGTGGCGTGCCCAAGAAGGTTGCATCATGAAAGAGTACAGGCTGTAGACTAGAGAATGAATGACAGAGTTTGCCACAAATGGAAACATTTCTGCACATTACTTCGGCTTTAAGATGAAGTCCCAAAACTTCAGTTTCTTCCATCACTCTAATGTCATGAAGTAGACTTTCTGCATTTCCTCCAAGAATCACATGATCCACGTGCTGTAGACAGAACTCAGACTTTAACTGTTGACAGTGTCTGTGGAGTGTGAGACAGAAGAGCAGTGGAGCTAAAGGGTCACCTTGCTGCAGTCCCTCAGCTGACTGGAGAGTTTTATTACGCCAGTGTAAATCAGAAGGAGCTGAATATGCAGAGTAGATGTAGGGATAAAGAACAGGACACAAGTCATGCACAGCCTCTAACATACGATCTCTTCTCAGAGAAATGAAGGCATTATTAAAGCTGATAGTGACCACTGCATCATCATTGCTCATGTTTGCCAAGTAATGCCTAGCTGCATGAATGGCAGTTTCTGCTCCTCCTCTAACACCGTAACCCAACTGTCGGGGAAGCAACAGACGAGTCATCTCATCTTGAACGAGGTAACTGGCAACTTTAGCCACCAAACGTCGCAGGGTACAGCCCACCAGTATGGGCTGCATTTTTCCAGACTTAGTCTCTAAAGCTACCAAGTGAGCACCAAAGAACTGAGACCTGACAGATTCAGGAATGTTCCCACAGAGTACTAGCTTGCAGAGTTTAACCAGGGCATTTAAAAGTGGAGCATCATAATCACCTTTGCAAGAGTTCAACATGTCCTTTAAATGACGAGGTCGTAAGAGTCCTGGCCCACCAGCTGAGCCACTGGGCAAGGATCGTACGGCTCTGAGTATAGTGTTGGTGGTGAGTCCAGTTAAGTCTTTCTCAACTTGAATTGTAGGAATTGGTGAGATGATTGTATTATGTGGAGATGATGGAAATTGATATTTAAGAGCTCTGTATGTTTTGTCCGAGAAGTCTGCAGGTACATCTGATGAGCTAGCCAGTTGGACTGCACCTCTCAGATCTCCATCCCGTAATTTATTAGAAACTTTGCTTGCCAAAACGGAACTGTAATTTAATTTGGCTTCTTTAATTCTTACATGATATACAGATGCTGAAGATTTGACTGGGCTTTCATGCTGTAGCTGGTTCTGGACAATGCTTGCCAGTGACTTGTTGTGGTTTACCTGTAATGGTGCTTTCAGATAATTGGTAGCGAAATGAAACAATCTATTCCAAGATGAAATAGAATTGCTTTTAATAACATCTTCTAGTATTGAGGTAAATTTAGAGCAGCAACTGGTCCTGGTGGTTTCAGGAATTGTATGTAGAACTTTCACCCTAGGAATAGGCTGTAGAATAGATTCCTGAATATTCAGTGGGCGTGGTACAGTTGGTGAATCCACTGTCTGGTTGATTTCTGGCTGTGGATTGTCTATTGTGTGTTTTCCTCTAAAACAGATGACATGTTTATCCCTAGCTTCTGTGGCCAGCATCAGTGCTGTTTGGTTATGATTATTTGTCAGATTCACTTCTGCTCCATGTTTCAGCAACATTTTAACAACATCAGCATGGCCATTCTGACTGGCAAACATAAGTGCAGACATTCCATTATCCATATGGTCATTAACTGAAGCTCCATTCTCTAGTAACAGTTCAACTGTTTTACTATGTCCAAATGTACAAGCAAGTATCAGTGCAGAGTATGTACAATTTTCATGAAGACGCCAACTCCCTTTAGACTTCAGTACCACTTCATGGGTTGTGTCATTAACCTTTATCTCTAAAACAACAGGGTCCTCTTCTTTATATTCTCCAACTGCTCCATGATTCTTTGAATCATTGCATTTTTCTGGGGCCACTCTAGCTCCAGATTCGAGTAGAGCTTGTATACTTTCATCATGTCCAACATGACTATTAATTAGATTAACGGGGATGTATGAAGGCAGTGATTTCAAGTGAACACTAGCTCCATTCTCTAGTAGCATTTTAACAACTTCACCATGTCCTTTTTGACTGGCAAGCATTAGTGCAGACCACCCATCTTTCTGTTGCAGATCCACATTAGCTCCATTCTCTAGCAGTATTTTAGCGACTTCACTATGTCCTATATAACTAGCAGACATTAGTGCAGACCACCCATCTTCCTTTTGCAGATCCACATTAGCTTCATTCTCTAGCAGTATTTTAGCGACTTCACCATGTCCTTCTTGACTGGCAATCATTAGTATAGACCACCCATCTTCCTTTTGCAGATCCACATTAGCTCCATTCTCTAGCAGTATTTTAGCGACTTCACTATGTCCATTTGAACTAGCAAACATTAGTGCAGACCACTCATCTTCCTTTCGCAGATCCACATTAGCTCCATTCTCTAGCAGTATTTTAGCGACTTCACTATGTCCATTCCAACTAGCAGACATTAGTGCAGACACCCCATCTTTTTTTTGCAGATCCACATTAGCTCCATTCTCTAGCAGTATTTTAGCGACTTCACTATGTCCTGCTTGACTGACAGACATTAGTGCAGACCACCCATCTTCCTTTTGTAGATCCACACTAGCTCCATTCTCTAGCAGTATTTTTGCAACTTCACTATGTCCTTCGTGACTGGAAATCATTAGTGCAGAAAACCCATCTTCCTTTTGCAGATCCACACTAGCTCCATTCTCTAGCAGTATTTTAGCGACTTCACCATGTCCATTATAACTAGCAAACATTAGTGCAGACTTTCCGTCTTCCTTTTGTAGATCCACACTAGCTCCATTCTCTAGCAGTATTTTTGCAACTTCACTATGTCCTCCTTGACCGGAAAACATTAGTGCAGAAAATCCATCTTTCTTTTGCAGATCCACATTAGCTCCATTCTCGAGCAGTATTCTAGTGACTTCACTATGTACATTTGAACTAGCAGACATTAGTGCAGACCACCCATCTTCACATTGCAGATCTACACTAGCTCCATTCTCTAGCAGTATTTTTGCAACTTCACTATGTCCTTCTTGACTGGCATACATTAGTGCAGAAAACCCATCTTTATTTTGCAGATCCACATTAGCTCCATTCTCTAGCAGTATTTTAGTGACTTCACCATGTCCTTCTTGACTGGCTAACATTAGTGCAGACTCCCCATCTTTTTCTTTCACATTAACCTCAGCACCATTGATTATTAAGAGTTTAACAACCTCATAATGACCAAAGTTACTTGCACACATCAATGCAGAAATCCCATCTTCATTTTGTAGATCTACACTCACTCCATTGGCTATTAAAAGTTGAACAACCTCATGATGTCCATTCACACAGGCACTTATCATTGGATGTTGTTTACTAGTACCTTCTTCATTAATGCCTACCTGTATGTTTAGATCCACTATTCTTTTCTTTAGTATGAGATCAACCAATTTAGCATCTCCAGAGGCACACCCCTTGTATAATGCCTCTCTCACTTCATCTCGGGTGGTATTCGGATCTAGTAAATGTCTAACCTGCTTATCATGTTCAGATTCAATCGCTTTCTTAGAATCTTTGGGCTGCACAGATTCTTTGGATTCTTGGTTACCCATTGTAAGAGAAGCTCTATTTTCCAAGTTTGGTCTACTATTTATTTGTATAATTCATAGTAATCATGTGACTACTAGTGACAATATTCATTGTCTTGTCCTCAGAGTTCATGTTGATAACCCCTTACCAAAAAGTTATTGTTACTACAGGAAATATGAATTAAAGAATCTCTGAATGCCATAAGCAGGAAACAGAAGGCTCATTTGACATATCAGAAGAAAGCAAGTAGACAATCTGTATTGTTGTATAAAGTGTGACAGCACAATTGCCAAGTGAACCAACTAGCTACCAACAACACCAGAAACAAACACTAGAATAAACTGATCATGAGAATGCTAACTATTAATTCACTAAACTTCTAAAAATGTGAAGGAAAAACAAAACAATGAGGGCTCTCTCAAAGTAAAGTTAATCTCAGCCAATATGAGCAGGGGTCACTCAATACATGTCCTGCATAGCCAGTAAAAAGCCAGTAAAGTAGCTACACAGACAGGATCATCATATTGCTAGCTCTGTAAGTGGTACCAATTTTTGCTCCAACCTGGACAAATAAGAACAATATAAGGCCTATGGCAATGGACTGGCCAACACTACATGAATTTTCAAAGTAGCTATCAGTGGATTAGAGATGGAGCAAACATTCAAGAAATCATTCATTCAGATACCTGTAGGATTAATCTACTTACAGTAGCACTTCAGCAGATTTGTTATAAATCAAAGTCAGCAACAACTCTTAGTTCTCGGCAGGCTTGACCTCAAATTTTCTACAATCAGCCGGGCTCTGCCCAACATACCTTCATTAGGAGGGTAGGTGTACACAATTAACAGTGCATCTACAACAGTAGGAATGAAGAATTTGCTACAGGGATTTCTGACAATAAATGTTTAATTTACTGTGCCATTCTTAATATTTCCTGCTGCTGTCTATTCAAAATCTCTAAAAAGAGAAGAAAAAAATAATTTCTGGAACCAAAATAAATCATAGAAAGCTACTTGTGGCAAAGTTATCGTAAAAACTGAAACCAACATTCAATGTAATAAATTAAGTCCATTTGCCATCTAAAATTAAATTATTGTCTTTTAACTCTCACTAACAATAACATATGTGACCGTCTAAGGGAAAACCGGGCACAATGCGGCGTGCGTAATATCGAGAGAAGATCGATCGATTTCTTAAAAATGTATTGTTTTAAGCTGACGGAAGGGAACGGTTAGGTCTATTATAGCGGGAACGACTTAAGCTACGACGATAAAACTTGGAGAGCTCAATATCTGGACGCCGACAACTCCGTAAGTGCAAAAAAAATTTTTTCGAAGGGTGCCGCGTTTTCCTATAGACGGTCACATATGACGCCCGGCAGTCGGTCCGAAATTTTTTGTTAAAAAAATTAGCCTAACAATGTTCTCATATTTTGTTAATACATTGCTCTGATGTAGTACTTCCTGGTAGTCTGTGATCATCTGAAATTGAGCTTACATGTAAGTGCTTTCTAATCTTCAAGTGATATCAAGATCCCATAGCTTTCTCAGAAGCTTTGGGCTGCATATATTTCTTGGAGATTTGATTACCCAATTATGATAGAAGCTTTATTTTCCAGTTTTAGTTCGTAATGATCATGTGACTATATCAATCTATGATCAATATTCATTATTTTGTCCTTGGAGTTCATGTTATTACCTCTTACCAAAAAAAAATTATGGGGAAAGATGTGTGGTGCCATTCTAAGAGATACACAAGAGTTGTATGATGCTGTATAGGTTCATTACTACGTAATACAATTTCTGGTTATTTTATTTATTAGCTTTCGTAGTAGATTATAACTATAAATAGTCAAAACGTTTCGACCCGTAGGTCTTCATCAGTTGACAAAAAAACACAATACTGAAAAAAATTTTTTTTGTCATTTTCAGTATTGTGTTTTTTTGTCAACTGATGAAGACCTACGGGTCGAAACGTTTTGACTATTTATAGTTATAATCTACTACGAAAGCTAATAAATAAAATAACCAGAAACAAGAGTTGTAATTGACTGTTCATTGTCATTTATGTGTTTATTTCATCTGTTTTATGTTCTTACATAGTCTTCCATCTGTGTAGTGTGGAATGTGTGTGTATGAACTGCCAGAGTGCCATGTGTGTGTGAACTGCCAGAGTGCAATGTGTTCACCCATTGGGCATGCTTACACTGGTTTTTCTAGTTGTCTCTCACTGGGCTTGCCTTTTCTGTATCACCTTTTTACTTGAATTATAATTAGTTTTACTCTGTAAAACCTTCCACCCTGACTCAAGGATTAGGTAGAGGGACTACATTAAAGTATCCAGGAACAAATCAGTGGCCACTCATGAGTAGTAACTCTGGTGGCAGCGTACCGAACCCTTCTAAGTCTAGGAGCTTTTGTGATAGACGGGAGTTTCCTTGGCGACATTGTGCTTCTGAGGTAGGGCATTTAAAGGGACTGACTTGCAGACCCATACTGTTCAAACTAGATCTCAATCAGAATCTGCTGGACCATGCCAGCCCCACTGCTCAATGTCAACGAATTCCAGCACTATTTCGTGACAATGAAGATGAGGGTTACAAGATTAAAAAAAAAAAGTCTCAGGCAATGACAGGCCAACGACTATGAAATTCCAAATCAGAGAACATGGAGATAGAAAATATTGTCAAGAAAATATAATCACCTTGATCTTTTGTAATATTTATCACTCCACCCGACTCGTTATAAGGTTAGCGTAAACACTTATTATCGCTGCAATTTTGTCCTTTCGAACCCTACTGAAGACACTGACAGAGGAATTAATCACTTTATGGATTCAACACTACAGTTGTTATTTCTCCTGATAATGATATCTACCGTTTTTTGTTGTTGTTTCTTTTTTTTTTTGCAATGGCTCTTGTATTGCTGAACTGTACTGGTGATAATAGATGCGATGTGCATAATATCGCCAATGTCACTCTGCTGTGGCAATAATATGACACAGTTGCAAAAGCAAAAGAACTAATGGATTTGATAACTCCTTTCATCATCAATAATGAATGTATTAAGTTAACAAGTCTGCAAATAACTAATTCAAAAATGAAGGGGGAGAAAAATGAAAAACAATTAAAAAGAATACAATTGTCGAAAAGTTTAGACTACTACTATGGCAACATGACGGAAGGAACAATTACAATGAATTATGTTAAGGACAATTCAAAAAGCTTATCACAGAGATACTCCTTTGCAATGACATTCTTCTGACATGCTCAGAAGTTATGACATCCTAAAAATAGTTGAACTGGAAAATCCTGGTGGGTTTTTCTAATCACATATTTGACGTAACGCTCCATTGTGTTCAATCAAAAGTTCGCCAAAATAGAGTTTTGGGCAGGCTAGATATTCAACCTCTCGCTATCTATGGACCATCAGTAGGACACTGCTACCTGTGGGAGCTGATGTTGTTCTATTAGAACCAAAATCTCAAGGCTCCTACTGCAATTTGTACCAGAGGAACTGTTGTTGCAGTGATGGTGGAACTTGAACTAAAGGTTAGTGAAGCAGGTTGAATTAGAAGCAAATCCCAATGGTGTTATTTCAACTTCTCTAGTGTGTTCGGAGCATTTTTACATTCTTGTTATCTTTGTGTTCATGAATACGTTACTCAAAGCAATCTCCTTTTCCAGCTAGCCCTGTGCACAGCATATTAATTACAGAAAGGTCACTAAAAATGAGGGGGAATATTGTGTCTACGGAACCTGAAAGAGGGCTTTATTTTCTCTTTACTCATAAAGAGTGATAAGATCTAAATCCGGCTATTTTTCCTATTCCACTTTGTTTTATTATTATTCAAACTATACTATAGATTGCACAGGACATAATAAAATCGTTCAGGCCATTCTGAAAGCTTATGTACAAAATAGAAGAGAAAAGGAAAAGGAGAAATAAACTTTCTTAAGAAAAATTCAATAAAAAGGAGTGCATTACATCATGACTGTACTCAATGGCCGGCTGTAGGCTGTGTAGCAGCACACAGAGAAGTGGCATTTGTGAAATCATAGAATCTGCATAATGACTGCTTTTAAGAGGGGTGAAGGGGCATTCACCACCTCTAGAAATCCTTCTGTATTAACATTATGACTGACTATGGAACCTAAAATTGATTTACTTTTGCAAGTTTGTAAGTACTGTAAGTGTTGCATAATACAGCCATATATATGTGTGTCTGTACTTCACTCTCACTGAATCCCCCCCCCCCCCCCCTAAAAATCTAAGAATTTATTTTTGCTCTCTCTTAATTAGTTTTCTGCACACATCCCTGCACATGCTGCAGGTCCGTGCTGGATTATGAAGTTCAAGTATAAACATCTTAATTGTAGAGTGTCTGCATGCACAAGTGTAGCAATCTAATGAAATATGTCTTGGGTGGTTGAGAAATATAAGGCTGTCTAGTATATTTACTTCACCAATTTAGTAATACTGTACACAGTTAATAATTAGGTATAACTATAATACTGTCATCTTATTATTTTTATTGAGCGAGCGAGATACTGTTAGGGGCGGACAATTGAAAATTGGGTATATGTTACATGTGACAGGCTCTGAGAAAAGGGGACATTTCACAAAAAAATTGAAATTGAAATATAGACTCCAGAAGTAAGTCATCGGAAAAATTCTTTCTCCTATTTTTTTTTTTTGCAGAATTAGTCTTAGTGACCCTTACTCTAAGTCTGTGCCAAATTTCAAATGTCAAAACAACTTAAAAGACCCCAAGCGTGCCATGGAAAAACAAGCTACTTTTTATTCTCTCTTGTTCTCGAAGTACAATAAACAGAGAATGGGTGGAGTTTCAAACAGGCAGCAAAAAAAAACGGCATAGCTTTGAGAATATTGCATGCAACCTACAGCTTACCTCTCGCTGAAAGTTTACCGCTACATCGAGGAGTATCCAAAGATTCCGACGATCGGCTGTGAGACGGCTATGAAAGCTAAAAAGAACTCCACACAAAGCTTCGTTAGTAGCCGTTAAAAAGCAGCTGCACAATTTAATTGCGTATGCGGAGTATGCCGTCAAGTATACGGAAACGTTAATTATACCGGAAGTGGAAATTCAATTTATGTTTTCTCGATTTCTAGTTCAAGTGCTTTGCTGAATACAGCCCAATTGAACTGTCAGTTTCTGTGCGCGTCGAAGGTTTTACCCTCCAGTATTTTAGCACTAAGTTGAGATAAATTGTAGCTTTTTATTAGCATAAAAAACTCAATTTTTTTGGTTTGCGTGAAATGACCCCTTTTGTCAGAGCCTGTCACATATACATGTATATATATATATGATGGTACGTGTGCCCCTTAAACACGCGCTCGGGTGCCTTTTTTCTCCTAAAACATGGCTTTTTAGGCTTGTCCCCAGTTTCTTCTGATACTACAGCATTAAGCAAGTCTTACTTTAAACTTAGCTCCAAATTGTGAGAGAATTCCTGTGAAATGCTTGTTTTACAAGTTACAAAACGTTGCTGCGACTGGTTATCATGACATTGAAAACCCTATATACCCCTCGTAATTTCAAAACTTGGCCGTTTTTGGGGGAGCTGCTAGCTCAATGTCACTTGCTGCATGGAATAAAAGGTGTATGACAATCATTTCTTTACCACTAGGTACCATGTAGTATCCATCATTTAAAAGACACATTTCTTTATTTATGACCCTAAAATAATTGCTACAAAAGGTTTTTTGATGGATTCTGGTACTGTTCCACATCACGTTCAACATACTAAAAGTCTACCAAAATCTGACCAATAGAAATGTGTTATTCAGGTAGTATTGTATTTGTCCATACGCTCATTAATATTCATGAGATGCCATTTGGTGGCCTTATCTTTTGTTTTATTCAATTTAGAGAGACATAATTAAAACCACTGGAGACCTTGGTTCATACTTTAAAATGATATATAAAACATTACTTTTATGTGAAAGTATAGAGGTTTTAGATGGCTAGGCAGCTTACAAGTCAATAAAGTTATATTCCACAACAATTTTTTTTATCACTTATACTATCAGATAACCGGCTCCTACTACTACCTCATGGCTAATTCTATTAAATATTGAGAAACAATCTGAACCCCAAACCTTCCCCAAGAATTAAAAAAAAAAGTGATTGTTAAAATAATAATAAAATATCAAATAGGAATTAAATTAACATAATCTATAGCAATACTCATAATAAAAATAGAGCAAAGATAAAATTATTCCGATTAAAATCGTACTGTCAATGAAAAACTAGAAAATTTACAGGGTAGCATGCCTATTTTTCTCCCTCATAAATGTCAAGAATTGCTTGCCGCTTCATTTCAAATTTGACATTTATGTACTTGCATTGTTCAATTCATGGTTGTAATTCTAAAAGCAGTGACCTTTCTTCTCAAAGTACTGGGCAACACATTATGAAATTGAAGCTTGGAGTTTTATTTCTTATAAAATTTTAATTAAGCACTTTTCTCAATTGTTTCAAGTATTAATCCTGTTTTCCCAATGTGTTTTTGTAACTTCGTGTGCAATTTTAAAACTTGAAATATAATGTTTTGCACATTCTACCTGATTTTACAATTCATCCTTGCTAGAAGCAATATAAATATGTATAAGTTACACCAGTATGTAGGTTTCACCACGACATGGAGGTTGGTGCGGGATATACACCAGCGAGGGCTGAAGGTCCGAGGATAGCGTAAATCACATACTGACTTAACAAAGGGGTGCAACTGACTTGGCTCTAGGCTATAGGAGACACATAAAAACTAATTTTTCATTGGATGATTCACTTATTCACCTCCTAGGAAGTGGGTATGAAATATATTCTCCTTGAATTGAACATTTGATTGGATGGTTTGAATGTACCATGGTACAAATTATATATATTATAAGATTTTATTGATGGACGTTATGCTTCCCCTCACACACACCCCCTCCCAAACGAAAAATCATCTCTGAGTGACATTAATGGAAGTATTTCATCCGACACCAGTGAATAAATATCCTAGCTTTAATTTCTTAAGATTTGATTCTTCTCTAGACTATAGTCTTGCAGCATTGTGCTTTTTTATTACCTGTTTATGAGATAAGAGGAAAGCGAAATGTATTATCTCACTTTCACAGGCTTTTTTTTTTTTTTTTAACAATACAGGATTAAAAATATTTGGTCACCACTGGGAATTGAACCCAGGACCACTTGCTTAAGCACAAGTACTCTAAGCAAGTGGTCCTGGGTTCGATTCCCGGTGGCAACTAAATATTTTTAATCCTGTATTGTTGAAGAAAAAAAAAGCCTGTGACAGTGAGAGAATACATCTAATGAATAAAAGATGGTTGAAAAAGAAATTGTGAAGAGGAAAGTTGCTAGTATTGGGCAAGCCATATTTTAAGCAGTTATGTCATGTGCTGTCCTTCTCTACGGCAAATTAGTATTCATTGCAGGCACATCATTTGTATTGCTCAAAGTTCTTATAGCTACTCATTGTGTAATGAGTTTTGTTCCTCATACAGAGAAGTACAGCTATTAGAGGAAAATAATTCTGATTGGTGGCTTCAATATTGCTAGGAGAAGATAACAATGTTAAGGACACAACATTGCTGTTGCAGCTGACAATATTGATAATATATTTATAACTGCACATACCAATGCAGACTACAACAGTATTTGTTTTTGCTCAGATCCTAAGGGTAAAAAAACAAAAGTACAATATCAACTGACAATTTGTGTTTTGCAACTGTTCTTTGTTCATGCCTTCACAGTTGGTAAGAAGGTAATATTCCAAAACCTTGTCAAAAATGATCAAATATTATTGCCATGTTCATATTGCGCTACTACATGCTTTATAAGTATCTTCAGCTCAGCTCAGCTAAGTCATTTGTTACATTGAAACGTCTTCCTCCTACTGCAGCATTCACCTAATTTAACTGCCTTAAGAGTCTACTACCAGTTGATTGCCTGGGTTGAACAGGAAGGTGGCATGGATGTCACAAATTGGGGCTGTTAGAAAAAATGACATTTCCACCCGAGATGTAGTTGTAGGCATTATGTATACCCTGTCATACTGTCTGTGGTGGCTGTTAGCTGCAAGATCCATACATGTACAACAGGAGATAATGACTATGAATGACTAAATTGACTTTCACTGGAGGATTCTATATTACTTAGTGTATTTATATCAAGGTTATAAGCTAAGAAATTTGATGGTACCAGTAATTTCAGGTAAAAGTGAAATAGACTGAAGTTATAACCAGCAAATAACATTTCATGAATATTAATGAGCTTGTGAACAGATACTACCTAAACACATTTCTATTGGTCAGATTTTGGTAGACTTTTAGTATGTTGAACGTGATGTGGAACAGTACCAGAATCCATCAAAAAACCTTTTGTAGCAATTATTTTAGGGTTAAGCTGTTTTTATCCTTAAAATGACTGGACTATACCTTTAGTGCACAACTTTTGCCAATCTGAAACAGGTTAAATCACAGTATCTGTTGGATACGAGTTAGTGAAAACAGAATATATACATGTAAGTGTCTGACTTTTTTGACAGTGATTTGGAGAAGAAAAAAAACCCAAAAAACAACAACCTGCTATGAACCAAGTACTATATTTATTATAGCTTTTAATATACCCTCGCATCATGCTATTTAATGAAATTACACTCTTGCCAATATACCTTGGTCATCATTGAATGGGTAGGTCAAGTTAGAAGATTTCAATTGGCTAGCTTGCTTGTCATTTGTGCAGAAGCAAACCACTAGTTATTATTAATTAACTTGCTATCATCTCCCCTCCTTCCCCTCCTCAGACAATAGGACACACATGCATCGGTAGAGGGACAGGTGGACATCCCATGGAATGTCAAAA
>WLWD01001249.1_pt1 | contig 42545 bp, 38 predicted proteins | sample 6712731 | NCBI WGS metagenome assembly WLWD01 (sample SAMN12718690, study PRJNA576275) | sponge metagenome | isolation source: marine sponge | host: Mycale hentscheli | place: New Zealand: South Island, Marlborough, Capsize Point | collected 2014-11-01 | reverse complement strand
GGCGGCTGGGGAGGCCACAGCCGCCCCACTTTTAATAACGATATTTGGTAAAGGGTCGTTTCCCGACTAAACCGGGGTTTTGCTTTAAAGCATTTTGATGGCTTCTTCGCTTAGTAGTCGCGGAGGCCAACTGCCATTGCCCACAATTGGTGATAAAGCTCATCAGCCATCCAATTTTTGCTTCCCGCAGCGTGATTTTGGAAAAAAAGTCAGTGGTTAAGCGCTCCTTTCAGCCACAATGGTTTGGGAGGTGGCCATGGCTTCATTATGATGAAGACAGGGACCTTGCTTTCTGTTTTGTTTGTATAGCGGCTTATAAGAAGAATCACCTGCATTCTATTTCCTGCCTGGAGCAAACTTTTATATCGACAGGATTCTTGAACTGGAAAGATGCAATTGCCAAGTTTAATAAGCATGAACATAGCCAGTGTCACAAAGAGTCTGTCCTGAAGACTATTACACTTCCTGCTACAACAAGTGATGTTAGTGAAATGCTGGCATCACAGATAAAGGTAGAGAGGCTGCATTGACGAAAGTGTCTGCTTAAGTTGCTTTCAAATGCTAGATTCCTTGCAAGACAAGGCCTTGCTTTTCGTGGTGATGGTCATGAAGAATCAGATTCTAATTTTGTGAGACTGATTTATCTGCGATCTGAAGAAAATGTAGAGCTTCTGGACTGGATGAAACGGAAAACTAACAAGTACACATCTGGTGACATGCAAAACGAGATGGTGAAAGTGATGGCTTTGCGTGTCCTGAGAGGAATTGCTGCATCAATCCAGGCTACACCTTTTATCACTGTAATGGTAGACGAAACAACAGATGTTTCAAATGTGGAACAAGTTGTCGTGTGTCTCAGATGGGTTAGTGGAACATTGGAGGTTCATGAGGACTTTGTTGGACTATTTGAGGTGACGTCTACTAAAGCTGAGACCATTTATGCAGCCATTACTGATGTGCTGTTGCGGTTAAATCTTTCTCTTTCAAGGGTACGAGGACAGTGCTATGATGGTGCTGCGACTATGTCTGGTGCAAAATCTGGTGTGGCCACAAGATTGTGTGCAGCCGAGCCAAGAGCTATTTTTACCCATTGCTATGGACATAGTTTAAATTTGGCCTGTTGTGATACCATCAAAAGGTGCAAACTAATGAAAGATGCAATGGATACTACATATGAAATTATAAAACTAATCAAAAAGTCGCCTACTCGAGAAGCAATGTTCAAGCAGATTAAAGAAGGAATACAAGTTGGCGAATCTCCAGGTATTCGTACTCTTTGTCCAACCAGGTGGACAGTCCGAGCTGAATCATTGAAGAGTATTCTTGATAATTTCAATGTGATTTTGGAGCTTTGGACAGTGTCATTGGAGCATGTGAAGGATACTGAAATGAAAGCAAGAATACATGGAGTTTCTGCTCAGATGAAGAAGTTCGACTTTTTCTTTGGTGTTTCTCTGGGCCTATTAATTTTACGACACAGTGACAACCTTAGCAAAACCATGCAAAAGACAGATATGTCAGCAGCAGAAGGTCAAGCTATAACGGCCATGACCATTGCCACCTTGAAGTCCCTGCGCACTGATGAAAATTTCGATTTGTTTTGGAATAAGGTAACTACTTCAGCAGAATGTTTTGACATTAGCAAGCCTGCTCTTCCCCGCCATCGCAAAATCCCACGCCGTCTTGATGATGGTTCCATGTCAACATTGCATGAGACAGTGGAAATCCACTATCGGATTATATATTTTGAGGCACTTGACCTCATCACTTCTTGTATTGAAGATCGATACAACCAACCAGGCTTCAAGACCTATGAAAAAGTTCAGACACTTCTTCTTAAGGCTGCATCCAAAGAATCCTATGATGAAGAAATGCAATTTGTACTTTACTTTTATGGATCAGATTTTGATCCGTTACTTCTTCCAACGCATTTGGAACTTTTTTCGCAGCATTTTTCCAAGGAGCATGAAGTTAATGGTGTAGTGGTTGTGTCAAGTATCCTGAGATATTTTTCTAGTAGCACACCAAGTCAATTGGAATTGATGAGTGAGGTTTGTAAATTAGTTAAGCTACTTTATGTGATGCCAGCTACTAATGCTGAAAGTGAAAGGTCCTTCAGTACTGTTCGACGAATTAAAAGTTACCTCCGCTCAACAATGTACCAGCAGCGTCTAAATCATTTGATGCTTTTGAATATACACAAAAGTTTCACTGACAAACTCAACCTTGTAGACGTTGCTAATGATTTTATTGCTGGTAATGAGCACAGAAAGAATGTCTTTGGTATAGAATTCAAAGTATCGGATCTTGATTCATAGTAAAAACACTAAACTACCACTTCATGTCTAACATTACTAAATTAATTTGTATCACACATCATTTATACAACTATTACTCCTAATTTAACAATATTATTCTACTTTAAATATAACTCAATATCAAGAAAAAAAATCGAACAATAGTCAAATGACTGTGAGCCTCCCCACTTCTGGAAACCTTCCGACTGCCCTGTTGAAAGCATTTTTCCAACATTTGGTACTGTATTGGGAATACTGACTATCATGTCATATGCTTCTTTATGACACTTGCTCTCCTCATGCCTACAAAAACACTCTGGACCATCTTTCCAATTAGTGAAGCCTCTACTTATGAAAGCCTGGTCCTTAGATGTGGACCTCAACTTACCTTCCTGTTCTGCTTTCCAGCAGGTGAAGCATAAAACTGAATCCTCAACCTCGCTGTAGTGGAGCCAATTCCATTTAGCAAACCAGCACCTTTGAAAACCCCACAGCACTTCCTGCTTTTTCCCAAACTTCCTTTTGGGAAAGGAATGACTAACACCGGGCTGATGCGGTGCTTCAGAGTCGATGCGGCGGTCTTTTTCTAGTTTTCTTTGGTTAATCACAATTAATTAATTGACGATCTTTACCAACGTATGTTAAATTGAAACGACCTTTACCTATTTATGTTGCTCTAAAGTGGTCCGGCCAAAGCCGGATCGGCCGGACTGGTTCCGACGCCTATGTCATTCAAACACACACCCAGGAGTGATTCATTCCAAGGGCAGCTGACCCATCATCTGCAGGAGAGGCTTGGAAGTTTGACGTCGGCAAGTTGTGCATTGCCAGGTGAGTGACCACACAGTCTTCCGTTGTTGTAAAATGTGAAATTGTCGACCAAGTGATGCTGACAGCAAGGTAGGACCTGTGTGCAATAGTGGGTGAGTCTTAGCAAAGGACATTGTTGAGTGACCGGATCATCTTCCAACACGAAGCATCCCAGCTGAATCTAGAAACTGTCGAAGGCAAACAAATTACTACCTTCAAGTAGACGATAATCTGCTTTGAGAGCAGCAATCTCGGTTGCGAAGTAATCTGCTTGAGAAATAAAAAAACAGTAATTTTCTGCAGCAGTGAGTTTCAAAACAGTGAGACATATCTTGACGAGTTCACGTGCATTGCGGCAGTTACTGATGAAGCGCTGAATCCATGCAGTGACTCGACACAGACGGGAAAAAACTTGAGTAATAAGTGAAAGTAATGATCGGCTCCTAAGTAAGGGCAGCAGCAGCGATGAGACAAATATCCCTTTCTTAATCTGGAATTGTGTCCGGGGGAGTTTGATCCTGCACTGGCCAATGTGATGGCATGAGATGAAGCCAAAGGGGCCTTCCCAACAGAGAGGATGTTCCAACAACTAGTGTGATGTGTTTCCTCTAGATGCACGATCATGCTGGTTTTTCTACTTCCATCAACATGATTCCACTTCGAGGGAGGGACACAGTCAATGATGGAAGACACACGGTTGCCAACAAAGGTCTTGAATCTTCGTGGGTTGCCAACAAAGGTCTTGAATCTTCGTGGGTTACCAACAAAGGTCTTGAATCTTCGTGGGTTGCCGTTCAACCAGTTCAGGATCATGGTGCAGTCAGTCCACGTGAAGATCTGAGATGATGGCAGATCAAAAACGTTCCTGACATGATTCAGGAGTCCTGCAATGAGCTGTGCACCATATAACTCCAGGCGGGTAATCGTGAGCCACTTGAATGGAGCAACACGAGTTCTGGCTATCACCCAAGATATGTGCACATCATCTTGAGAATTGGTAGTTCTCATGTATACGACTCCCTAGTACGCATCTTCAGACGCATCGCTGAAGCTGTACAACTGGGTGGGTTCCACTTGATAAGTAACAGCAAGAAATGATCTTGGTGGCGAGAGGTGACAGCTCTGACCTGCACCATGCCTCGTGAATCTCCTGGGGAACTGGGTCATCCCAGTCCAGCTTGAGCTCCCATATCTGCTACAACAAGATCTTTATGCTGGCAAACCATCCTAAGACATCAAAGAGTTTGGCAACATCAGAGGCTAACAATCGATTTGTAACAGTATCTTCTTAGGGCCACTCCAATATCGTAAGTTTAAAATGGTCATGCACAACGTTCCACTCCAGACCAAGTGCTTTGGTAGAGCAGCCAAGTTATGAGATTCCATGAGTGGGTTTTATATCTGTAGCTCTGCAGGAATTTGCTCCACTGGAATTCCACTATCTGAGTAGAAATCCACCTTCTCGAATGCAGATTGGAGTTGCCGTTGCAGGTCAATAGCTTCAGAGACAGTGTTTGCACCTGTGAGACAATCGTCGACATAGAAAGATGTTTTCACAACTTGGAGTGCCTTAGGGAACTTCAAAGCGAGTTGAATAGCATTCTAAATAACAGACATGTTAGCTGCAAAGGGAGACACGCCAAATGTCAAACGTGTCATCCGATAGTCCAATTAGTCCTCCTCAGGGGTGCTCCTCCACACAAATCTGTACAAGTCATGGTCAGAGTCAATCAACTCCCAGCCCGGTACATTTGGCTAAGTCTGTTGTGAGTGTGATTCTATGGAGTCTGAATTGAATCAAGACATCAACTAAAGGGCTAGGGTGTGATCCTCCTGTTCGGAGTGCAGCAAGGTGTAATGTGGTCTTTGACACTTCTTGAATCTGTGCAATGACTAGCACTGTCGAACAAGTGACCACCACCTAAACAGTTCATGCTGACTCTCGTCCTTGAGGGTAGACAGCTTCTCAGCATGAGTCATATCCTTGAACTTGGGACAGGCATAGACTGGGTGACTTTCGGGTTTGCACAGAATACAGGGGCTCTCACAGTCAGCATGCGTTGCAAATGAGGCGACGTTCTTGCTGGTATGATGTGGTTTATTTCCACTGACTTGTGAACTCTTCAAGTGCAGTTTGTTGCTAGAAGAAGTAGCAGTCTCCGAGGCTTGTGCACGCAAATCTATAAACTTGAGGTCTTAGTGCAACAGTGTAATTGTCTTGTCTTGAGTATGCTTCTGCCACTCAAACATGGTATCTGAATCCAGCTTTAGATCAATGACTGAGGTAAGAAATGCACAAGCGAGATTATCATTCATAGACTTTAAAGCACAAACATGTTATAAGATAGTGTCAGAGACAGTGTAGCTCTTTGCCACTGTTATCTTTCAATCGCAGTGAGTCAAGATTCTTCTGCACATGAGTGTGATAGATAAGACGTGGACGGTTATATCGCATCTTCAGGCAAGAAACAGCCTCATTGTAATAGTCGGCGATGTGGGACAGGCCCTTAATAGCGTTCTTGGCAGAACCCTTCTTGATTGCTTGCTGCAGATAAACAAGCTTCTCAGCATCAGATAAGTTAGTGCGATCATGTACGGATACAACAAATAGTTCCCAGAACTGACTCCAGTTAAGTATGTCTCCGTCAAAGGTCAGTACGTCCAGCTTGGGAAGCTTCATTCCTTTCCCAACAGCGGAGGTGAGTGTTGAAGCATCCGGAGTAGATGAAGTAAGCAGCTTCTTAGCTTTATGTGCACACTCAAATTGGAGACATCTAAGTCTGCGGTCAGCAAATCATCATGGATGGTGGCCTGAGTCCTTTTAATATCAATTAGCTTCTCACGGTGCAGTTCAATAAGAGAAATGTCATTGTCAGCATCCATTGATGAAAAATTATCAGCAGTCCCAGTTCTCTTTGCAAGGCCCTCTCATCATCCTCATTGATTAGATCAATTACCTTTAAGTGGTTGAACTTGTATTCAGTCTCCAATCGATCCAGGGAGTCAATCAATAACTTTGCACGAATTGCAATATCCTCCCTGCTAGAATCCTCTTCTAGACCTTTCACCTTGTCAACAGGTTTAGAGATCTGTGTTGCGTGCCTCTTCTCTTCTGGTAGTTAGATATATCTCATTCTGAGGCCATGCTTCAAGGCATGGTGGGCAATAATTAGAATACACCAATTTATCCAGCAGTTGACCACACAGCAACAAAAAGACACTAGATATTGTATCCGGCTCGAAGTCCAGAATTGAGTCAACTTGGATTAGCGAGGATTAATATGCCCACACGCACCCACCACAATTGCAACTTATTTTCAGATAGAACTCTAATTAAAGGAATTATGAATTACACAGTATATGATCGTGGTAACCCTTTACCATGCGAGTATAAACAGTTAGGAAATAGGCTGATACCACTTCTTAAATTAATTATGACAGCTGGAGAGATGGCTATATTTTTAAGGAAGACCGCCAGTGATGCATACAGAGGGGGGGGGGCACCCTGGGATATCCCCCCCTTGAGCAAAGTTTCCCCCCCTCACTATATTTCTTTCCCTCCCTTGATTTTGAGTAAAACTTCATCACAGTGTTGAGTTTGTTAGTAATGAATGAATTTGAATGAATAAAGAAATGCAGTTCATTGTGTATATAAACTAATGTGAGGAAAAAAAATAGTGACTAGAGTTGAATTCTATGATTGCTTTCTTTAAAAATTTCTAAAATTTCTTCAAAATTTACCAATGTTGGATCTGGTCCCTCTATAGCTATTCTCATTAACTGAGCAAGACTGCCGTCTGAAAGCCGGTTTCGTAGTCTAGTTTGATCATTTTCATTTGACTAAATGATCTTTCGACAGATGCTGTGCCAATTGGTATAGTCAGAATAATATTCATTAGTTTAAAAGTTTCGGGGAAAATATCGGAATAACTGGATTCGGATTCCATTTCTTTCTTCATCGCTTGCATAGTCAAAGGCTTTTCATTCTGTACCATTACTTTCTTTTCTTGAAAAAAGGCTCGTTTAAACACTCGCCATTCTTCTGTGAGACCATCTCTGTCAATGATTGGTGGTGAACAATAGTTCTTGTCTTCAAACTCCACTTCTACTTGTTTCCCATAAAAATCTGCTAAGGCTTTTAGATGGTCTATTCCATACTTTGGAAGATCATTTTCATCTCCTGGGAGTAGACTGGGATTGAAGATTGAAGCAGAAACCACTAGTTGGACCACCTCATCTGAAAACCGATGGTTGATATTAGAAATGAGAGCATCAACATATGGAATGGCAACTTTCGTTTGAAGGTCACTGACAGAATCAGCAGCAAAACTATTTCTAGTTATTCCAATTGTAGCCTTCACAGTAATTCCATGCTCCTTTTCCCAGTTGGAAATAGCTTCATCTGCATCATTGCACCAATCTGTACCAGGCTCTTTCAAAGACACAAGTTGTTGAATAATGCTACTGAGCACAATAGGAAGTTTACTGAAATCACTTGTCTTCCTTTGCATGAACAGATTTAGGCGTGCGAGAAGGCTGAGAACTTCAGAAAGAAGATAGATGCAAGCCACACCAGTAATACTGCTAAGAATTGACACAAGACCCATATGCTTCAGCATCTCCAGATGACTCATACAACTGCTGTAGAGTTATAATCAGTGCAGATAACTCCTTGCAAATAGCATTTATGCATCGTTCATGGGAGAGCCACCTTGTATCACTGGGCTTAACTACCTTCAATTCAGGTAACTTCAGCACAGCTTGTACATAAGCTAAAGTCTCCACCTTCTTGGGCGAATAATAGAAGAACTTCCATAAATTGGTCATTGCTCCAAACATCATTTTAACTTCTTTTACAGACTCGGCAGTTTGAATAGATGCAAGCTGCAGCCTGTGACAGGAACAATGAATGTACAGTGCATGAGGAGCAAGAGTGTAGATTCTTTTCTGGACTCCAGAAAGTCTTCCAGAAAAAGCTGCTGCTCCATCATATCCTTGGCCAATCACTTTGTGGGGATCAAGGTGGTTTGACGCCATGTAAGTCTTTAAAGCTTCTGCTATTGAAGCAGCATCTGTCGAGCGAATGTGTAATATAGTCAAAAAATGTTCTTATGGCATTCCATTCACTAACCATCTGCCACAGATAGACAATTCTTCATGAGAAGAGATATCCTGGCACTCATCCGCTAAGATGGCAAAAAAGGGACTAGATTGAATGCTTTGGAGAAGTTTCCTCTCCAGCCATGTGTCAATGGAACGGATAAGTACAGCGGCACTAAATCTTGAGATATACCTTGCATTTAAAGGACCTTCAGCCAAGTGCTGCTCAAGTAGCTTGTCGCCATTCATTATCTGTAATTGAACAAGCTCACTGTATGTATTTGAGTGTGGAATGCGATTCTTTACCAAAAAGTACACAGACCTAAATAACTTCAATAAAATACTACGATTTTTCTCCTTTTTCTTCTCAATTTCTTGAGTAGCTGCTGAAGTGTACATGGCTACTACACTCTGATGCTCACACTGCTTTGCCATTCTTGCAGTAATGACAGAATCTTTATGCCACTTGGAAGATTCATGCTGTGTGATAAGCTCACTAGCATGATTCCAATCTGAAATCCCCCTTGTGGTCTATCCTCCTCTAGTGCTAGGAGGTGGCTTCCCCCATTTCATACAAATGGTACAAAACATACCTTCTTGAGGGTTAGTACATTGAAGCCAGGAATGATTTTTCTCCCAGGCTTTTTTGTAACTCAACTTAGCTTTGTAACTCTTTTTCTTTTCGCTTTGTGAAAGCCTTATCTTTTTAGCTGGAAGAAACGCTGGATTATCTGGTGGAGGCAAAGCTGGATTATCTGGTGGAGGCAAAGCTGGATTATCTGGTGGAGGCAAAGCTGAATTATCTGGTGGAGGCAAAGCTGGATTATCTGGTGGAGGCAAAGCTGAATTATCTGGTGGAGGCAAAGCTGGATTATCTGGTGGAGGCAAAGCTGGATTGTCTGGTGGAGGCAAAGCTGGATTATCTGGTGGAGGCAAAGCTGGATTATCTGGTGGAGGCAAAGCTGGATTGTCTGGTACAAGTGATGAATTCTCTACTTACTTCTCTACATCTGACTGTTCACCACTAGATACTTCACGGTCAGGAGTCTTCACAGAAAAAAACTTCCTTAGGTCCATGTTTCTCAGACTAGAATTAGACATATTCAGTGCCAGCAGCTGCTTTTTGATTATTGCATTAGATTCTTTTTTTGTGTGTATATGTGTATGTATAAACTACACAAAGAACCATATGTGTAGTGACTCTAATGCCTTACCTTCAATTTAGTTTGCACTAAGCAAGAAAAAGAACAAGTAGTGTAGGTATTTGGTTGTAGCAGGATAATAAAACAAACAAAACAAGCTTGGAAGGCAATTAATGAGAATCATACTAAATGTAGGTAGAAACTGTGAGATGATTTATAAAAGAGCTTTTTTCTTAATAAAATGTTTAGTTGAGGAATGTGTAAATTAAAGCAATTAAATTTAATCAACAAAATGTAGTGGCATTATAAGGATGATCATTAATAGCTATGTGTAAGTTTAATAATCTCAAAAAAAAATTTCCCCCCCCCTGGAATTTTTTTTTGTATGCATCCCTGACCGCTATAGTTAGATGCCTGAAACAATATAAAAAAAATGGACTAATATGTTTAACTTTAATATTTGGTCTGTTAATTTCTAGAGCAATTATTATTAATTCAATGCATGGGTATGTGTGTGGGCACATACAAATGCTCCTCAGCTCTGTGTAATATTCAAAGTTTATTCACTAGCTATAAGTATTTTCAAATATTTATTACCTGATTTTAGTGTCTTTATTCATTAAGCTAAACAAACGTGTCACCTTAGGAAAACAAATTTTAATCTCACCAAACCATATGATATAGTTATTGCACAAAAATTAAGCCTGTTACCTTGGTGCACAGAAATGATATCAGAAAATGCTTACAAAATAATGCAAATAATAGAGAGATCGGGCTAAAAAAAGAAAGAAAACAAGGTAGAAAAAGGCTAGACATTTGTAAGATATGACAGCTACTATATTAAAAAAACTGTTGGTACACATTATCACATAATAAATACACTAACAGTAATCCATAATGAAATCACAGTCCTGGGATGACCTCTACAATGTGCTGCTGGAGAATATGATTTTTGACAACATCAAACACAAATTTAATATTCTCAGTGTCAGTGGCGCATGTAAAATGAGGATAAATATCTGCACTACGTTCAGGATGAGAATTGATGAACATCTTCGCTATAAACTCCCGAGCCTGCATATAGTCGCTCTTTGGACCTATTGGAAAAATTGTTAGACATTTGGGAAAGTAAACATATCATCAATACATGTAGAGCATCTTATAAAGTCAGACATTAGATGATTACTTATATCAAGTTGTAATAGCGCTCACAATAAAGTTTCCACAGCAAAATAGCTATTTAGCATAATTACAAAAAAAATAAATGGTTTATAATTGCTTGCAAAACAAGGAAAGTAAACATCTCCAACTATGATTAAGATGTGGACAAGGTAAAGTTAGTAGAAGGGAAGTGTTAAAGCTTTAAGTTGCTACTACAAAAATAAAAACACAGCCAGAGTACTTGAGAGTGATAGTAAAGTGAAGAAAATAGTTAACGAATAGATGCAAAATGACAATGAGACCACAACCCATCAACTTCATGATCTCCTTAATACACTAGACGTTCTGTCACCACACACTAAACTCAAAACACAGAAAAGAGCTTTCCTGCCAATTAATTACCAAGATATGATTAGAGACAATAAAGCACATTTAGCTATTGTTAAAAAGACAGTACATCCTCCAAATAAAATTATATGTCCATTTTTTTTAAATGCAGGACATTTCTCCCAATTTGACATAACTGTTCAGGTTTCCCTGCACGGACTGAACAAGGAGCATCCCAAGCTCAGCAAACTCATTCATCACATTGAACTCTAGCCTAGCATTAAACATTGCCATTTATGGACTTAACATTATTCATGATCTATTCATACTCATTTACTTCTCACAATATTCATACGCACATTCTACCAGCAGAACCACTGCAGGGTTGCTCAGGCACCCAGCATTTAATGTCTTGTAATATTGTATAAGTTGTTGATAAGTTTAAAGCCTAAACCTCTGACCATCTTAGGGGAGTTTGCCACTTTAGGGGTTATAGTGCAAGGCTGCAATTGCCTCGGTGACAGCGGCTGCGCTCTGTGACATTCCCAAGGCCATTAGGATCTTATCAGCCTGGTCCTTCGAACCTTGGCCTTTTCTTTCTTTTTCCTGAGAGAGAGGCTAACCCCAAACGAGCTCGGGAATTTACGACTCCCGATCAATAACTGTGATGCAAAATTCTTTGCATTAGTTATTAAAAACTTTCTTGCTTTTTCTTTTATTTACTTCGGAGGATGCTACAGCTTTGCAATTTGGTAATATAACTAAGTGAAGAGATTGAAATGGGTAGAGTAGGTCCTTCATAAAGAAGAGCATGGGTCCATAAATGCTATCAGGACTGACAAATATATAGTGCAGTTAGAAACACTATTATAAAAAGATTGGGACCAAAGCACAAAGCAAGGTAATACATATAAATTTCACTTTATTCTGCCAAGGGAAGCCCAAAAATTTGCACTCTTAGAAAGGTATCAGTGGCTTGGGGTACAGTGGTTGAGATGTAGTAGCTTATGATGCAGTGGCTTGTGGCGTAGTGGCTTATGGTATAGTGGCTTGTGATGTAGTGGCTTGTGATGTAGCGGCTTATGATGTAGTGGCTTGTGGTGTAGTGGCTTGTGATGTAGAGGCTTGTGATGTAGTGGCTTGTGATGTAGTGGCTTGTGGTGTAGTGGTTTGTGGTGTAGTGGCTTGTGGTGTAGTGGCTTGCGGTGTAGTGGCTTGTGGTATAGTGGCTTGTGGTGTAGTGGCTTGTGGTGTAGTAGCTTATGGTATAGTGCCTCATGAAGTAGTGGCTTATGATGTAGTGGCTTGTGGTGTAGTGACTTGTGTGGTGATTGGTTTTAATAAAGGAATAGATGTAGATTGGAATTGTGTACTGTGGAAGTGAAAGATGTGATGCTAAAGAAGAAAAAGGAGAGTCAATTTTGCAGATGATAGACAATAAATGGTGGAGAATATTATAAAAGTGGACAATTGAATGAAATGCATGAGATAATTATGCTAGTTATAAGGTAACATATTTTTGTATAATTAAGTTTAGCTTGCATGGAAGTTAGCATAACTTTGACTAGTTCTTACTATAGTCTGTCTAAGTTGAGTTGGCCAGACAAAAAAAACTTGAATAACTTTTGAACGGAAGCAGTTACATATCCGGGATTTGCACCATTAGAAAGCTCGCGCCGAAAAGGTTAAAAAATATTACCTTGGTATACTCCTAAATTGGAGAGAAAATAGTATTCCCAAACTCAATACAAAAGTCAATGGGAATAGAAAAACCTCAGGTTTCCCGCTCAACACGTGCCCGCTTTTAATCATGCGCTACGGCTCAATCACACGAATGGTCTTCATTAAGGCTTTTGTAAACAATGAACGGCTTATTCTCTGGTGGCTATGTTTCTAGCTTTGTATTGTGACAAGTTTATGTTGCAAGTGTGGAAACAGGATAGACTGAATGTCCTGTTGTCCCAAAAGGATACAGGTTCTCTATGCATGAGTTTATTGCAAGAACTCCAGCTGCCCTTCACCTCGGACCACAACTATTTTTTTATTTCTGTACTACTTATATTCTATTCATCTCATCAATTTTCAATAAATATTTTATAAATAAACGGAAACAATTGATAATTTTATTCACAATTCAAAAGAAAGTCTACCAACTTTAGCTCATTGCTGTACATCTGTTGCACATTACCTGCGCGTAAGAAACATAAATATAGTTGAAAACCGACAAGATGAGCTGAACAGCACCCGAAAAACTCCACAGACAGCACTTCAAACTGTGCTTGCATTTGCGACTATATCGACCAGATAATATGTTGTCATCTTCAGTAAAGTGACCAAAAAGTTGTCAGAAAATGATACAAACTCATTAGTCACAGTAATTAATTCCAAATAATCAGTATAACAGGGATTTATATAGGATTTTTCGCTAGGGGGGAGAAATTAAGTAGAGTCGCAAAAAAACAGTTGATCTACATAATATGGTCAAGTTATGACCGTAAGACTATGAAACAGATTTCAGATGAAAACTTGACAAACTATATACAAGTTAGGCACTGCCTCCGTGACCATTTTTAGGGTCTTGGAGGCCTTGGGCTTATATATCCCGAGCACAGCGAGGACACTACTTAGGGCCTGATGGACCCTAAAACAAGTAGTTCACGACAGCTGCACAGCGCCAAACTAATTTAGAATGTAGCAACTACTCTTTAACAAGCAATAGGAGGGACTCTAAGCGCAATCGGAGGGACACAAATTGACCCTGCTTTCAAAGTGGGGAGACTAAGTTTATAGTTGTTCCTCTCTGGAGGACCTAAGCAATATAAAGTCTCTCTGTCACTATACAAAAACTACAACTTCTATGTTTTAATACGAATTGATATTGAAGGACCAGAACTAGAGAAATGTTGATTTTGAAGAAGTACAACTACATAATCTGTAAGGCTATTTATAGTAATCATTAATTTTCTGAAGAATTCAGTCGTCGAAAAATTTTAGGGGGGGGGGGGGATTCCAGGGCTCCCATAGTCTGTATAAAACCCTGGAGTCGATCTGAGTGTGTAGAACTAATAAGTGATTAAGTCATTCTTGACTCATTGTGCTCCTCATGTAAATTTTAAGTGCACTATATGACCTTTCAATTATTTCGTTGGTAGCAGGCATGACAATAAGAAGCTAGAAGGTATAACTATCATTACCTGCAAGGCTTCCACATGACTTCCAGATACTTTGTGTTTCTTAATACCTATAGTGTCATCTTTCCAGTTTGAAAACCCTTTATCAAGATCTCCTCTATTTTTAATGACTTTTTATGATTTAAGCGCACCAACACATCAGACATGGGGCGAAGTACTTTGGTACTCGTGCTTAAGCACACTTAAGCACAGGTCATTATGGCCTCATGAAATACTCGAATCCTTTTGGTGAATTGAGAAAAAATACTCGTACTGTACTTAAGCACCTCCCATTTTCACCAGTACAGTCAGCCAAAAAGAGGAAGTTAGAGTGTTCACAGATATTTCAGTTTATAGCCAGCATGCCACAGGTACATTCCATCACCATATGAAATAAAAAGTTATTTTGATGCAATTGTGAACCAATCACGTCTAATCCACTGGAGTTTTGGAATAAGAATAAGAACGTGTGAACTAAACTTGCAGCTGTGGAGAAAAATGTACTGGCAATAACAGCATCTTCTACACCTGTGGAACGTCTCTTCAGTATAGCAGGAAAAATATTTCGGCCCGAGCGTTGCCGAATATCTGATGAACGATTTTCTAATGATGTTTATTACATGTAATAGTTATATCTAAATACTGACTAATTAACATTTAGTTGCTTGAAAAACACTGTTATATTCATGATCAGTTGATTGATTCAGATTCACTCATATTTAAAAAAAATAAATTGTAAACCAATTAAATGACTGCTATAAGTGTTCTTTGTATACTACGTTTGGTCTCAAAACCAATCATATATGTACTTCCATTGTACTTAAGTACTAGACCAATATACTCGTACTTGTACGAGTACCCATCATGAACTTGTGGTATTTGTACTCGTACCCACCCATTACAAATTTATAAATACTCGTAAAGTACCCAAATACTTTTCAAAGTACTTGGCCCCATGTCTGCAACACATTCACTACAAAAAAAAGCACATCTCTAACTTCACAACAATAAAGCCATAGCCACTGCTTTAACCAGGTCCTCTGGCATGACCTCTGCACAATTTTTTTTTGAGCCAAACTTCTTTTAGAGAAGGTAAAAGAAGATAGTGTGGGAGGACAATATTAGTCTGGAATATCAGAGTACTCTTCAAAGAAGATGAAGCCATTCTAACGCCAAAGGTAAGCCGTACGCCACCGCAAAAATATCAGTAAAAGAATCGGTAAAGATAGTTAACTACGGGATTCCCCTTAAAAATATCCTTAAAGATCATTATTTCGGAATTTCCCCCCTCGAAAAGATGGTCTGGCCAAAACCGGAGCAACTGGACCAGTTCCTTTGGGCCTGTAAGTGCAATCCGCATTTACCGTGCTTGCGGTGCAAATTCAACTTGGACAGATTATAGTTAAACTCTTTTAAAGGTTAACAACACTTCAATAATTAGTTCCAGAAACAATACAATAAAATGTGACCAGTTCTGTGAAAATCGGCCTAAACGTGGCATCTAAAGTTTTCTATTTTATTCGACCAGTAGGTTGCACGGGGTCTTGGGATGCCGTCCTCCGAATTTGGAAGCTGTAGCACAAGCCGTCTTCACCCTACGCACTACAACACTTCAGTATTTTTGCTAAACTTATTATTGCTGATTTCGAAAAAACGCCGCGTAAAGGCATTGCTAAGGTCTGGGGGCGTGCCTTGTATCCGTACACTATTACTGCGTGTCTCCAGAACACAACCGGTTATAGGCGGATTGAAAGAAGTCGAAAAGGCTTAATGCAAGGCTCCTGGAGAAACTATAATGGCGAGAATTGCGTGAGTACTTGGATTATGTAGAATAGTAAGTGAATTAGTTAGCTACAGTTTTTTCCCCGCTGTTAGTGAAAATCCCGCCAATAATTTCTTAGCAACCGTACACGAGTCCAACCGGCTAGTGTTTCTAGCCTCATAGCGTTAGTTCTAGAGCTCGCCAGAGCTTACAACTGCGTCATAAGCTAGAGCTAACTGGTGTCTATCCATTTCTGCCAAAAAAAAAATCGACCCAAAAGGCTTTACCCCGGGATACTGAAAAAAATTGTTTGCCGCATTTAGGCCAAATTTCCCAAAACCGGTCACAAATGGAGTCACAAACACTATATGAGAGAGGTATAAAAGCCTGGATAGAATATACGGAACACAATCAAATGACATGAAACAACAATTAATGACAATAATTGATGCGTGCACAAATCACAGTTACAACAGAAGTTACTGAGCTCTTAATATTTTTCATTTCCTCTGCTTGCTGATTGAGCAAGGCCCTAAGTTCACAGACTTCTGTCACAAATTTAATGAAATTCAGAAAAAAGTATTAACACTGTTTGAGAGCATTCACTTGATGGTAAATCATTGCTTAAACCTTTCCCTGTCAATTTTATGACAACTAATTGGGTAACATGAAAAATGTATATTTTATTTTTTATTTCTTTTCCGTAAAAACATTCCAGCAATAATTGAATTTTTAAAGCATGTCAAGACTAAATTATTTACTATTATGCAAAAAAAAGTATATTATTCCGCAAAGAGAAGAGTTACCGTTTCTAATGGTACTAACTGAAGCTCAATCCGACGATCTCAGAGTTACTACAGAGTTCAGACAGAATGCATGGCTAATTCACCTTCTAGTAGTTGAATTCTGAGCTTCAGAGCCCCATACTAGAGAAATTTTTGGGCGGACAGACATTCAGCAGTAAGTGTTCCAGTAGCCATACTTTGAATAAAATACCAATGCACTCGTTTTAATAATTTTATTTCATGTACGTCAGAGCAACCATATAAACAAAAAAAAGGAACGATATATTAGATAATCAAATCTTAAAACTCTGAGAATCGAGAGTGGTATAACGCCAAAAACTCTAGGGCCAGTCAAAGGGTTAAACAATACCTGAATTACTCTTAATACATATAGCACCGGTTTGTTCATCTCAGGGGTTTTTTTTTCTGCCTGACAATTACCCCTCATTAAACTTCTTTTTTTTCTTCTTAAGAAATAATATTGAAAGTGAGGGAGTCACCCTGAAAGTGGTTTGACTGAGAGGAGTGTCTACAACGGATGGAATTATCAATCTGCACTTGCCATTTAGTTGTTGATACATCTTATGGAAGGACATTTGCATGACACTACAGTATGTTTACGTACACATGTGATGGGGGGGATCAATTATTGCTTGACTTTCTTCTTAGAGTCACACCCCCAACCCCAACCCTAGCACTTTCAATCAAATCTAAACAATTTTTAAGGTACAATGAATGATGAAAATTGACAATACAAACCCTACTCAAAAATTGGTGCATGTAACATGCATGTTACATGAAAATTCCAAGCTGCTACATACGAACTGTTCAGCACATGTTCCCATCCCATAGATCTGTAAATGCATGTTTCAACTTCAACATGCAGGGATTTGGGACATTTTCCATGCATGCCACATGCATGTTGCAGTATTTGTATGGTACATGCATGAAACATGCAATGCATGTTACTTGCATGTTCCATGTACACATGTTACATGCATTTTATCATGCATGTTACAGTGACAAGAATTTTTTTTAAACATACCAACAGAGGGTGGGCTTGTAGTGGTAGTTAAACATGCATATTACATGAATTGAACATGCAAGTTCCCTGCATAAAACAAGCACGTACGATGCTTAAAGCAAGCATGTTACATCTTTGTTCTATAATAAATCCAGTAAAACCTAGTCCCATCATAAATATTTATAAGTAAAACATCAGTATCTCAGCTGACTGTAAATAGGTGTCAGGTCATATTAAGGCATAAAAAAATCCTGTAAAATGATTAATTTTATGAATGTGGTACTGGTCACCTTAACCAAACCATTCCACCAGTGAATTTTTTTTCAATTCAAATTATAAAAAATCACAATAAATTAACTAATGAGAAAATACCCAACAACTATATTTATCATATTATTGTTGCTAATGAGTGATAAATTTTGAACATAAACTATGTTGCCTAGCAAAAAAAAAAAAAAAAAACCCACAAAATTTTAATTAACATTATAGTTTTGTATTTTATGAAGTTATAATAAAGTCATTGTTGTATAATCACTTTAGATAAAAATGACATTAGAGTAAACTCACAACAAGTGTACATCTTTACAAGTAAGTGTTGTAACTCAAACAACACAAATATGTTACTGTCGAATTATTAGTCATCACCTCTTTCGGCCTCAGAAAGGCCAAAATCGCTGCGAAACAATAGTTTTCAACTCCGTTCAAATCGAATTGAGAAGCTATAACTGCCACATCAGCATACTAAATATTTAATGTCACAGTTTCCTACATTACCGTGTAGGTGAGTATTAATAGAAATATAGCTACAATAATACAAAGCTTTTTGCCTTATTTTGATGCTTGAATGAAGCCGATAGCTTACGCAGTTTGGTTTTTATGATTTTTTTTGTGACCGCGAATAGTCTCACCACTAAAACTGGAATAAGATGGCTATAGTTGAAGCTTTCCTGGCACAAAATAAAACACTATGTGTATGTTCATGCCTTCACGAAGCTTAGCTAGGGCCACAAAGAACCAGCAGGCGGTGGGCAGGTTTGATGCAACTAAAACTCCACTGCGTCTACTTTAATCCAGCAACTATCAGCACATTTAATTCCGCTGGAAAACACATGGTAAATAGAACAGGTGATGAAGATTTGTTAGCTTCACTACCCCACCGGAATACAGGAAATAAATAGAACAGGAGATGAAATTGTTAAACTTGCGGGTTTTTCTAATGTAACGGCTCTGGCACTCTGCTGTGGGAAATTTGTTTTGACCGCTACTGTATGTCATGTTCAGGCAATAGGATTTAGCAACAAGTAATTATTGACTGTACCCATTGGTGGGCCAGTTTGCTGTACACCCTGCACTAACATCTAACACACCAACAATTTAGAAATAAATCTAAGTTCATACTCCTTGAAAATAAATTTGTGTCTTAGACTACTAGTGATACTATTAACCAGCGGGCATGGTCAATTGATGACAGAAATCAATCAGAAAATAATGTGTCATCAAAACATTTGCTACATGTATGTAGGAATATTTTAGGGTTTGTAAGCATTTAGACTGGGTAATCTTGTTCGTTTTATTTTATGTTAAAGTAAAGGCGGCTGAGTGACTAATAATCATACACGGTTTTAACTGTGTTAAAGTTATTCTTCTGTTATCAGATATTAGCAAGCATATGCATGCTGGAGTTAGAAAAAAGTTAGAGACGCAAAGAGCGAGTTAAAATGATAAGTATAAAAGTCTTGTTGGCCTAGCCCTGGTATATGTAAACCACTCAGCTTCCACATAATGAAGATCAAATTCCAAATATTAGAAACCAAAGTGTGGTTAAAAAGATAGAATTTCTGAGTATTGCCATATTGCCATTGTTTCTGTTTTACCCCTCAATCAACTAAAATAAATTAAAGTATAAAAAAGAGTAGCCTTTAATTAACGCCGTTTCAATGACATACAACATGGCAAAAGTGTTCACTTCAGCTACATAGCAAGGTCATATTTATATATAGTCACATGATGACTCAATGTAATAGTATAATACAGACGGCAAACATCACGCAGCTAAAATTTCACTCACTTTACTGGAAAAATAAGCAGTCACAATCACAACTCTCAAGCATGTACAAAATAAACTAAGTATCATCTATATAATAATATGCTTGGTCACCGACAGTGTTGTATTCGTGAATAATTCATGAGCTTAAACAGTTTGGTAAAAGCATTGTCATTACCTGAATGGGTAAAGTATCATCACTTTCAGTAAGTGCTTAATTTTGCCCAAAAAGCGGGTGGAATAGATGAGCGGGAAGGAGGCATAGGTATCAAAAAGGAAGGCGAAAGTACGAAAGAGAAGGCAGAAAACTAAAAAGCGGGTGAATCGGTGAGGTTAGGCAGCGTAATAAAAAGAATGCGCAAGTACAAAAGAGAAGGCAAAAAAGGGAACAGTTAATTGTAACTACAAGGTGAGTGGAATTGAATCGTCGAGTAAAGGAGGCGTTAGTTAGTATGAAAAAGAAGGCAAAAGTTCACAAAGCCCAAGTCTACAATCATGATAGAAGGACAGAGAGATTCAGAAGCAGGAGAGGTAGACAAAGGAGGAGAAGGGACTCCATGACTCAAGAAGAAAGAGCTGAAAAAAAGGAGAGGTGGATGATCAGAAAAGCTGGAGAGGGAAACTGATGTAACCTTTATCAATGGTAGTGAATGTTAACAATGAATAAAAATAAATTGTGCTACTGCATTGTTACTTTGCGATACATCTCAAGTGCCACATTGTGGTGGGGTACTTGCTAGTTATAAATAAATAACTTTACTTTATTTACAAGCACCAGAAAGAAAGTGCTGGAGGATAGAAATTGTATTCTCCATTACCAAGTATGTACATGCTGGCTAATGAGATCACACGAAACCAATGCTGCTGATGAGGATCATAGAATAACAATGAAACGAAATTAGTTCATCAAACAACACTTATAGCATAACAGATGCTAATAATCATGTCGTACTTGATGGAAACATTTTATAACCATTATTACAATGGAACAATGTACAAAATATATTATACTTTGTTACTTTATGCTGTCTTAGAGCTAGCCACCAACTCTACACATCTTACTACAAGCTAATAAGTCATCACAACACCATATATCTTACCAGTGTACTCAGGAAAGTAGTCCACCAAATCCGATGTCAGAATTTTTTCTTCCAGAAGATCTTTCTTGTTGAGGAAGAGAATAATAGAGGACTTGGAGAACCATGGATAAGTAATTATGTTCACAAACAGTGACAAGCTCTCTTGCATTCGATTTATTCTCTAACAAAATACAATCAAATCACGCATAATTATTAAATCCTACTAATTTTATTTGATCATCACCTTATCCCTCCCAATACTTTACCCTCTGATATTTTTACTAGGCTAAATTTACTCCATAAGAATTATTGTCAACGTGGGCTAAGAAAAGATTTCCGAAGAACAGGATAAAATTATGAAATCAAAGTCACTGGAGAAAGTATCAGGTTCTTCAAGAGGTCTTAAAAGAACTAAAATGTTCTGCTATCTTCACTCCAATTGCTTTTATATGCTTGAAATTAAGTGAAAGCTTATATTTTTTCAACTCTAGTTGGTACAGCTAAGCAGAAACATCTCTAAACTCCAATAGAACATGAAACCATCTGACAGAACAGAACTTGGCATGGCTGATGAGAGTTGCCATTAGAAGTTCCAACCTAAAACATGATTTTTTACCAGTGTTATATCACTCGCTAATAGTAGGCAAGCTAAATCATTAGCACTGTAACTACACTGTATCGTTCACTCACTATCTTTGTATTTCAGGATTAGCTTTCCCTGGAACTTCGCTTTCAACTGATGGCTCCTTGTAGTCTGTTGTAAAAATTTCATTTAATATAAGTAGAGATTCTGCGCTAAATTAATTACGTATAATGCAGTAGAAGGTTAATTGCTAGGAACTGTTTTCTTTACTTGATATTTTGTAAAGGTAAAAAAAGATGCATTGATGAACAATACACATTTTATTATTCTATCATTATTTTATCTATGCACGCACCTATTGAGTTATCATAATTTCTTTTACAACTGAAGGATAATGCTCTAAGCTTGGATGAGAGGATAATCGGGTGAGCGAAGCGAGACTCTCACTAACGAGTCTCAATTGAGATTTTGGTATATATATATATATGGCAAAGTTCAAAGAGGTCAATGAGTGTCCACCCCCCCGGAGGCTACTTAATGAGGTAAATATTAGCGCAGGCGCAAGATATTTAGGAGAAAAGACTTCGAAATAATGCCAGAAAAAGTAAAGACAAAGAGCAATGGAGACAGAAGAGAACAGATGTTTACAGTTAGGTCTTTCAAACTTAACGTAGTTCATTTGCTATTCTATTAGTGGCGGTGGTAAGTTATCTTGGTTAATGCGCTGTTTGTTCCAGCTATACGTCTTGCATAACAAATTTGTTCTTACTTGAAAATCCATTTTCCAATAGTCAAGTCACTAAGAGAATACAATAATGATGCTTTATCTACTAGAGTTCTGGTAGAATAGAGCGCTTTCAACTGAGCGTACTTTGGAAAGACGGTTTGATAAGCAGAATTCTTTGGTTTAACAATCCTTGTCCATAATTTGATTGCTTACCCCTAAAAAATCAATTGCCCAATAGTCAAGTCTCGAGGAGAATACAATGTAAATTTTGTGCTGGTATATCCAGTTGTACGGGCTAGTGGCCCCCGCACAGTGTCCCACCTCAAATGAAGGACCAGGATGTCTGATGCCTCTGAGGCTTAGTTAAATAACTACGCAGCCGCTGGCGTGAGCTTGCAGCCTTGTAGCAAAACTAAAAGCGCCTACTCCCTAACTAAAGTAGCCAGAGTTTGGTTATCAGACAACTAATAAATGACCACAACGGAACTAAATGCACAGGAACCAAAGGCGGAAGCCAGTGGTTAAGGTGACTATGAATATAATTAAGGGTTGGTAAGGGATGCATGCATAAAGGATGACAAATGAGTAGTGGTTCGTTTTCAAGTCGTACTTGATTTGTCTGTGACTGAGTCCCAGACACCAGTGATCAAGTATATATGCTGTACAAGTGTTGTGTGTTGCTAAAGAATAGCACAATAAATTAAACAAAAACATTCAACTGACAAAGAAATATTATAACTGCTGTAGCATTCAAATTTGAATTTCAGTCAGACCAGCTCGCTCGCCATTTGTGCTGGAGAAGTAACTTCAGCTAGAGGGAATATAAAATTTTATTTAGAGGGCATACGTTGATTATCACTATAGTCTGTCCAAGTTGAGTTGGCATGACTGCAAGCGCGATAAATGAGGAATATACTTAGTAAAAAAAAAAACCGGAATCAATTTAGTCATGTGAACCAATAGCAATTAACGCACGAGTAAATAAACATTCACGTGAAAAGGGGGTGGTTTCTTGGGTGCGCATTAATGCAGTAACTGAACAAGAGTTAAGTCCGTCTTACAGTTAGTTCTAAAAACTTTTTATTTCCTGGCGCTGTTCTGATCGCAGGTGTGCACCTAGAGAGGAGAACGTGAAGAAGCCTGCCACAGAAGACTTTAAAGGTGGCGGCCCAAATACAGTAAGCCTTTTGAGTGTTGAAACATCCACAGTCTACCTGTGAGAATTCTTTTTAAGTTCACAAGAATGGCACTATAGCCCAGTTGTTGAAATTTTGTACTTGTGCACGCCCCTGGGCAGGAGAATCTCCACAGATAAGTGGTGCCAGCTTCCAATAGGTCTGCGATATGTTTTCCTGTCGCAGAGAATTGTTACTGCCTGCCCACACAGGACACTTCCACTTCTGACGTTGTTGGAGGCTTTGCAGGTAAGCAGTACACCAGTGATCCCACAAATCAGCTACCAATAGGTTGACAAGATTCCATCAATTGAGATTACACACTTTGTTGGCCGAATACACTCGAGCGGGAAACGTAAGGGTCATCACATAAGGAAGTGTCCCGATGTCAGCACTTCAGTACCATCAGGATAAGGAGAGTGTGGAAGGAGTGGTGTGCTGGAAGGAGTGGTGTGCTGGAAGGAGTGGTCTGCTGTTTAAGGTTGCTTCCACTTCAGACAATACAGCCATCATTTCTTCAAATGTTTGGAAAGCGTACTTACCATGCAGTATAACTTTTGGAATGTTGGTAAGTAAAATAATCATTATAACTTCAAGAACTATCTTATGTCCAGGTTGAGTTGGCACAACCACTAATGTGGTGAAAGAGGAATGCACTTGCCAAAACCGGAAACCAATTAAGGTCACATGACAGTAGTAGCCCACGGGTAAAAACAGGGTAGGTCTAAGGTGTGCATTATTACCGTAAGTTCACTGTTGAAAAGAATGAAGCTATAACTGTTTCTTCTCTGGTTATATTTAATTATATGCCTGGTTTTAACTAACTTTGTAGTATAAAGTTTATACAAGCTGCTAGTATGCGCTAAAAACAGCTGAAGGTTGTAGCGAATGATGTGGAGCTACCAATATAACACACCTCCCCCAACCTCATACATTGTTTACCCACCTACATAGTCCACACCTTCCTCTCCCCCAACCTCATACATTGTGTATACCCACCTACATAGTCCACACCTTCCCCTACCCCAACCTCATACATTGTGTATACCCACCTACATAGTCCACATTCCCCCCAACCACATGGAAAGCCTCAAGACATATGTGCTATCCCACCCTACATAGTCCACACAACCCCCCCAACCTCAGACATTGTGGTATACCCACCTACATAGTCCACACCTCCCCCCAACCCATACATTGTGTATCCCTACCTACATAGTCCACACCATTCTCCTCCCCAACCTCATACATTGTGATAACCCACCTACATAGTCATACCTCCCCCCAACCCTCATACATTGTGTATACCCACCTACTAGTCCACACCTTCCCTCTCGCCCCAACCTCATACTTGTGTATACCCCCTACCATAGTCCACACCCTTCCCCCAACCTCATACATTGTTGTATCCACCTAAAGTCCATACCCACCTACATAGTCCCACCTTCCCCCCAACCTCATACATTGTGTATACCCACCTACCAACACCTACATACACCCACACCTTCCTCTCCCCAACCTCATACATTGTGTATACCCACCTACATAGTCCACACCTTCCTCTCCCCCAACCTCATACATTGTGTATACCCACCTACATAGTCCACACCTTCCCCTCCCCCAACCTCATACATTGTGTATACCCACCTACATAGTCCACACCTTCCCCTCCCCCAACCTCATACATTGTGTATACCCACCTACATAGTCCACACCTTCCCCTCCCCCAACCTCATACATTGTGTATACCCACCTACATAGTCCACACCTTCCCCTCCCCCAACCTCATACATTGTGTATACCCACCTACATAGTCCACACCTTCCCCTCCCCCAACCTCATACATTGTGTATACCCACCTACATAGTCCACACCTTCCCCTCCCCCAACCTCATACATTGTGTATACCCACCTACATAGTCCACACCTTCCCCTCCCCCAACCTCATACATTGTGTTTACCCACTCACATAATCCACACCTTTCCACATATTTCACCCCACCATATTGCTTGCACCTGTCTCACCTCGCTGGTTTCATGTAGGCTTTGATCATATTCTGACAGAGCAACAAGAAACATGACTGAAGTGACATTCTCAAAACAATGGATCCATTTTCTTCTCTCAGAACGTTGACCACCAACATCCACCATTCTACAAATACATTGAAATAGTACGGTGACTTTTACATCTACCCTTCGTAGTGCGGCACCTTCTTACAAATGCCAGTCTGGAAATATATAATACTACAATGTATTAGCTAGTTACATGCAAGCCATCTGATGGGTCCATTACAGAAATCTATTATCCTTGGCCTCAAGTAGAGTCCGTGCTATGCTCAGACATTATAGTAGCTCAAGTCTCAGATCCCTAAATGCAGCAGATTCACAATATTCTCATCCAATTATTACACAAAGAAGCAACCACATGCCACCTCCATTCTGAAAATATATAGTAATAGAAAGGCTACTTTATACTACCTCCATTCTGAAAATATATAGTAATAGAAAGGCTACTTTATACTACCTCCATTCTGAAAATATAGTAATAGAAAGGCTACTTTATACTACCTCCATTCTGAAATATAGAGTAATAGAAAGGCTACTTTATACTACCTCCATTCTGAAATATAGAGCAATAGAAAGGCTACTTTATACACCTCCATTCTGAAATATAGAGCAATAGAAAGGCAACTTTATACAACCTCAAAATCCCTCCAGTACCAAAATTCTCATATTAGTAGGTCTCATAAGTGATTTAATACCAGTGATGTGATATTAACACAAAAGGATAACTTGACTATACAATTATAAATACAGTTCCACCAGAGAAACGTCTACAGTTAACAATTCAAAAAATTTCAATGAGACATAGTACCATGACATTTTTCTATAGTTGACACATGGGCCAATTGATGGTATTACTAGACAACCCTTGGAACCAACAGCTGGCATCCCACGAACAATGTTGCTTTACTTACTTAAAGACAACTCTGTTGATGGTAAAAGGATATTCATTGATTCCTGTGGTGGGCACTCTGACTCGCAGCACATCTTGCTGACTAGGCACATAATCCACGGCTCCTATGCGCTCCAAATCATCTAAATAACTGACACATATACACATTCTTGATAAAAGTTAAGTTAGCTGGATATTGCCACTTCACTAAATAAACAGGTACAACAACTAACTATTTGGCAGAATCTGAGATCTGGAATTCTCTCCTGCGTGAGAAGCAGGTCTGAATGCCTTCATCACGCCACAACATTGCAATCTTTTCCGTGAGCTCAGGCGTTATTTCTTGAGCTGTGTCTGGTACAATAGATAACAACTCTGAATTATGGACTTGTGCCTCTGGGCTCTGATAAGTCACGCCAAGTTGATCCATGGCTTGGATGAGTTGACCAATGGCCATGTATATGTTTCTGTGAATAAGTATCAAAAATTTGCGCCGATCATTCTCTGAATATCCTCCACCATGAATGATGCGCATCTGTTTGATAAACGTACTTTTGCCCGACTCTCCAGTGCCTAAAAGAAAAGGGAAATGAAATATAAACAGCTGGTGAGCCCAGAACCCACATACTTGTAAACAGCTTGGGTGAGCCCAGAACCCACATACTTGTAAACAGCTTGGGTGAGCCCAGAACCCACATACTTTAAACAGCTTGGGTGAGCCCAGAACCCACATGCTTATAAACAGCTTGGGTGAGCACAGAACCCACATACTTATAAAAAGCTTGGGTGAGCCCAGAACCCACATACTTATAAACAGCTTGGGTTAGCACAGAACCCACATACTTATAAACAGCTTGGGTCTCAGAACCTACATACTTGTAAACAGCTTGGGTGAGCCCAGAACCCACATAAACAGCTTGGGTGAGCACAGAACCTACATACTTATAAGCTTGGGTGAGCCCAGAACCCACATACTTATAAACAGCTTGGGTTAGCACAGAACCCACATACTTATAAACAGCTTGGATGAGCACAGAACCCACATACTTGTAAACAGCTTGCCCAGAACCCACATACTTATAAACAGCTTGGGTGAGCCCAAACCCACATACTTATAAACAGCTTGGGTGAGCCCAGAACCCACATATTTATAAACAGCTTGCCCAGAACCCATTTACTTATAAACAGCTTGGGTGAGCCCAGAACCCACATATTTATGAACAGCTTGGGTGAGCCCAGAACCCACATACATATAAACAGCTTGCCCAGAATCCATTTACTCATAAACAACTTGGGTGAGCCCAGAACCTACATACTTATAAACAGCTTGGGTGAGCCCAGAACCCATTTACTCATAAACAGCTTGGGTGAGCCCAGAACCCACATACTTGTAAACAGCTTGGGTGAGCCCAGAACCCACACACTTATAAACAGCTTGGATGAGCACAGAACCCACATACTTGTAAACAGCTTGCCCAGAACCCACATACTTATAAACAGCTTGGGTGAGCCCAAACCCACATACTTATAAACAGCTTGGGTGAGCCCAGAACCCATTTACTCATAAACAGCTTGGGTGAGCCCAGAACCCACATACTTGTAAACAGCTTGGGTGAGCCCAGAACCCACATACTTATAAACAACTTGGGTGAGCCCAGAACCCACATACTTGTAAACAGCTTGGGTGAGCCCAGAACCCACATACTTATAAACAGCTTGGGTGAACATAGAACCTACATACTTAAAAACAGCTTGGGTGAGCCCAGAACCCACATACTTGTAAACAGCTTGAGTGAGCACAGAACCCACATACTTTACCATGGCCTAGTATGCAATGGTTGTACTAGGATAATATACTCCATAACTAATTACAGAGTACATGTGCGAACTTTACTCATCATTAACTACTATGAATAAACAGGTTTCTCACCATCAAGTAGTACTCAAGCAAGAACTGATTAGCTACGGTAAGGATTATTAACTAGACTCGGTCACATTTGTGGCAATTTAAACCCCATGCACCCCACATAACCGCAAGATTCCAAAGTCCGCTATAAAAGGCTGGATTGTGCAGATTACAGAGACTAAATGAAGATTATGAAACGTTCAGGAGTTAAACTTTCGTAGTGTCATTAAAGTTTCATACACTTCAGTTATTAAAAAAAGTTTGATCTACAAATAGGCTATAGTAGGCAAGTGCAGGTCATACACTCATTTAGTACTCTCCTAGATAAAGCAGAAGATGCATAACTGGAAAGTTTGATCTACAAATAGGCTATAGTAGGCAAGTGCAGGTCACACACTCATTTAGTACTCCCCTAGATAAAGCAGAAGATGCATAACTGGAAACGAGTTTTTACACAACATGCTCAAGTTAACCATTCTTACGCAATGCTATTACTACCCTGTGCTTAGATAGAAGCAGTGTATTTACACCTTTCCAACACACAATTCATGAACAAACTAAAGGACTGATCACTTTACCTTATTGTATTCACACGAGTGGGTAATTGATTTAAAAAAATGTCTCTATAGACAATATCTTTACGTACAATACCTCCACACGTAGTTTCTCTACAAGCATTATCTCTACATGCAATATCTCTACACACAATATCTCTACATGCAATATCTCTACACATATCTCTACACGTAATATCTCTACACGTAATATCTCTACACGTAATATCTCTACACACAATATCTCTACATGTAATATCTCTACATGTAGTATCTCTACATGTATTATCTCTACTCTCAACACACGGTCTCAACAGATGGCATTTGACATGCAGAGTTTCAGCACTGACAGTAATACTTTATCAACTGATTACCAAACAATGGTGTAAATATCAATGGAATAACTTAACCATCACAACGACCATTATAAAACCTGCACCTAAATTACAGTCCACATAAATGACACGGCAATATTACCAATAATGTTTGTACTCGTCTCGAGTAAACCATCCATCACACCACATTGGTAACAATACAAACTGCAGTTCCAGTCATTGTGTGTACACTACTTGGCCCAAGTCATTGCCCATAGAGCAAGTGGAAATCAAATAATTTGTACACTATACTCCCCCACCCCACTCTCTTAGGAATGAACAAACACACACACACACGTACATACATTTACATATAAATACATATACATACATACACAACAAAAAATATTGCTAAGCGAAACAAGTGGGCACAATATGGTGAACAGATTGACACATAAAATCCCATCCGTGCATTCCATAAGTGTGTACATACAACACTGTTCAGCATGTAGGATTTTTCACCAGAGGTGGGAAACACTCGTGAACTTAGCCACACCCATGTTTAAAACTACTTTAATGCACAAGTCTATATGAAAGTGCATATACTTCACATTGATCAGTGTTTGGTCACATGCATGATTGATTTTTATATACTACTCATAGAATTCAACTTAAGCTATTGTACTATATTATTCTATTACGCCCCTACCTCTCTATTACACTCCTACCTCTGAAACTTTATGAGTGTTCATCTTTTTCTTTTTTTTCACAGCTAAATATACCAACTCATAATTTAATATTGTATCACTCTGTCAGGTGTTCAAAAAAAATATCAACAAGTGCATCGCCTACACAGCTATGGTCATCTCCATGTGAGCTTGCATTTCAGCAATGTGCAACTGTTGTGTATTCTCTGCGAAGACAAATAGAGGTCACAGCGTGATAAATCAAGGCTGGTCTTGACAAATCTAATATAATAATAGCTCAGAGGCTTTGTATGTGGAGTTCCACATACAAAGCCTCTGAATTATATTAGCTTTCTGACAAGGCTTAGGACACAATTACACTTGATCAACACTATGGGCTCTACATTATACACAAACAATCAACAATATCCTCAATAAGTTCCCTGCAAACGATTGTAATGTTTCAAATTATAACTTACCTAGAAGCAGTAATTTTATTTCTTTGTTTGCTTCCTTTCTATCTCTAGTCAATTGTCTTTCTATTTCTCTATTGATTCTCAGCTGTAATTTCTCCTCTTCACTAACGAAGCACGACATTGTTGGGCGGACGGCCTTTAATAGGCTTTCTCTCACCTCATCAGCAGAGGTTCGAGGTGACAACAACCCTTATTTACGGAGTATTCCCTCAAGGTAATGATCGTTATTGTTACACCTACGCACACCTCAGGTAACTAAACAAACAGGGTGTGGCCGAAGGCACCGTTAATTCCACTCTCCCGCCATTTAATTAAGTGCGCATGTGCAAAAACAAAGGTAAGGGTCGGCGACGCCAATGCGACGGCAATGGTGGATCCGCAAGGTGTATTGTAAATTAATAAATATGAATTTTCGACCGGTGCACTGCTCACTATTACTAACGGTGCAGACGGCCGCTGGAGGAAAGTTCTAAGTCCGTCGTGGAGCAATGTTTGCAGTCCACCTGTAGATGGAGGAAGTAGCTCCTGTAGAAAGCTTGATGAACAATGCAGAGAGTGCTGTCAGTATTCTTATAACCACTGCAGTACCTGAGCCTGATTATTACTATGTATTTAATTAGACTTGAAAATATTAAGTCAATTGACTGATTCAATAAAATAGAGTTGGTGTGATCTACTGTGGAAAGGATTGATGCACCAGGTTAAGACAAGGATTCTGTTTATTCCTTCAATCAAGGAAGTGTAATTAGTACTTCACAACATGATCAAACATCTGTGCCTACATTCCCCTACCATTATGTAGATAGCATTGAATTTCATCTTTCTTGTATCATTCGACTTTGAAAACACGAGTCATTTGCTGTTGCAGAAGAATTCAGCATTGGTGACATTCAGTACATACCTGATTTGACTGGTCAGATTAGAAATTCTCAATACACATACAAATTATGCAGCTAATGAATTAATAGCAACAACGCATTATTACTATGAGCAAGTGTTAGCTCATATTTAAGAAGAGATGAAATTTGTATGAAGTGATAATTTGGGAAGACTGAAGAATATTGATATTGTACATAACTATTATGATTTCTAGCAGAACATTTGCATGTTACTCTTCTAATAAATGAAGTTTTTGTTTTTTTGTTTCTTTTTCTTTTATTTTTTTGCTCCTAGAGTGTTCATTTCATTCCAAAGCCTCTAGTAAAGTCTGTATATTGGTCAAGTCGGTTTAACTCCATACTTCTTGCACCTACAACTGGGTCAAAATGTTTGCCCTTCATTTTAAACTTTGACCTTTTACTCTGAACCTAAACCAAATTGTTCAAGATGCAAAACCAAATAAAACAATTGAAGTAAGCAGAAAGATTCTGCATACACAAATTCAGTATGAGCTGGTAAAGCATCACCACACACTGAATGGGAAATTGTCATCACATTCAGCAGAAGGTGATTAGAAGATGGTTAAGGAAATGATAACTATTATGAGGAAATGGTGGCAAAGGATTGAAGGCAACAGTCTGAGAGCCAAGTCCACAATCATGGATAGAAGGGCACAGAGACTGAGAAGTAGGAGAAATAATCAAATGAGGAGAAGGGAATTCTTGACTTAAAAGAGCTGAAGGAGATGGATAAGAAGTGCTGAAAGGAAGAAGGAGGAAGGGAAAGTGATGCATCTAAAACGAGTGGTAGAGCATAATAATAAGTATGAATATAAAAAAAATTACCTTGTGCTACTCCATCCCTATTTTGAAAAAGTTAGAACATCAAATGTTTCTGCGTTATCGTTAAGGCACTTTGACCCTGCTGGAAATTGCCCACTAATCAAATAGGGCATAATACTTCTTTGTGTGCCATGACATAATACAATTAATTAAGCTTGGCAACTGGCAGAGAAAGGGATGGAGAGTTGATGAGGTGAAGAAAGAGACAGACCATGCTGTAAATAGCATTAATTTGGATGGGATGCAATGACTCAGCAACTTGCTCGTTTGCTTACCCCATGAGTGCTAAATCAGTTATGAATTTCTTTACACACACAATAAAAGGGTGGAGGAAAAGAGGCATCCACCCAAATTCAGGCACACTCAATTAACATTTCAGTTGTTCTTTGCTATATTTGATCCAGATACAAAAGGTATTTAGATAGCTAGACGCGCAGTAGGCTCCAAAACCCTATAAAAATAGGACTTTAAATTAAGAGTAGTCACAATCCTAATGCAGAATAAATACTCGCGAGACTTACAAACAGGATACGAACACTAAACTTCTCTCTCAGCACTCACTCACTCGCTCACTCACTCGCTCACTCGATCAAGCTTCGTCTAACCCCGCCCCCAAACTCTTTCCCCTCCCCCCCACCCCCCACCACTGCAAAAAGCCGTTCATTTTTAACCGCACCCAAACTGTGACCCCACCCCTGCCAATTCGCAGTCAAGTAGCCCACTTCACACACACTCTACAAACTATAGCTGTTTGTTTGGAGAGGGTCGTTTCCTGAGATATTCGTACTTACTCTGTCTTTTGGAGAAGGCGTATAAGAACGTGTATGTAGTCAGAAGGGTCAGTTGTACTGGTCTTGATTACGTAAGGGTGTCAGAAGGAGGACTGACCTACCCTCTTGCTCTACTCCCCCACTCAGCCGTTACAAGTTCTATTTCTATGCATCAGGAACATGGCACTCTGTAATTGCTTCCTAGACGAAGAAACTGCTGCCCAGGCTCGAATCAACAAAGCTATAGAAAGGGAATTAGTACAGTGGAAGAAAACTTCTAGCAAAGAATTCAAATTGCTACTTCTAGGTGAGCATGTGGAAAGAGGGCATCTCTCTGGTTACAAAGCACTATAAAAATAGGTGGTATTGGGATATACTGTAACAAACGGTTTAGTATAAATTAGAAATGGGCCGTAGTTTCAAGATAGCGTATAGTTGAATTTAGGATAATCCTTATAAAAGAAGGTATGAATCCCATGGTATGTAAGCAGGATGTCCTAGCGGAAGAAGTGTTAGGATGTCCTAGCGGATGAAGTAGGATGCCCTAGCAGATGAAGTGTTAGGATGCCCTAGCAGATAGTGTTAGGATGTCCTAGCAGATGAAGTGTTAGGATGTCCTAGCAGATGAAGTGTTAGGATGCCCTAGCAGATGAAGTGTTAGGATGTCCTAGCAGATGAAGTGTTAGGATGTCCTAGCAGATGAAGTGTTAGGATGCCCTAGCAGATGAAGTGTTAGGATGTCCTAGCAGATGAAGTGTTAGGATGTCCTAGCAGATGAAGTGTTAGGATGTCCTAGCAGATGAAGCGTTAGGATGCCCTAGCAGATGAAGCGTTAGGATGTCCTAGCAGATGAAGTGTTAGGATGTCCTAGCAGATGAAGTGTTAGGATGTCCTAGCAGATGAAGTGTTAGGATGTCCTAGCAGATGAAGTGTTAGGATATCTAAACCATGTTATTATAAGGACATTCTTACGCTTCATTGTGGATGAGTTTGAGGTTATCCTTAGAATTCTATTTATATATATATATACATATATATTTATATCTGCAGGTACCGGAGAAGCAGGAAAAAGTACGTTTATTAAACAGATGAGAATTATCCATGGAGCCGGCTATACCGACAATGATAGAGCTGGTTACAGAGTAGGAGTTTACCAGAACATCTTTCGTGGAATGAAACTGTTGGTAGAAGCGATGGAGAACCTAAACATTGACTTTAACAATACTATCTGTGAGGTGAGTCGTAGGTAATGGACCAGTGAAGTGCTTGAGCACTTCTACAATGAGCAGTTCTATTCGTGAACAATGAGAAAGTTCAGTTTGCTAATTGCATATCAGGGTTTCATACACACTGTGGAAGTCCTGGGTTCTCCCTCTCCTATATTTAGTTTCCCCTCCTAAATTTTTTTACCCCAACTGAATTTTTCAATGATCCGTATAAATAGCTTTACTCTACATTTAATAATGTCTGACATTTCTTCAAAATCAACACTTTTTCTAGTTCTGGTCCATCAATACCGATTCATAATAGTTTGTCTAAGTTTTCATCTGATGATCTGTTTCATAGTCATGACTCACCATATTCTTGTGGCTAAACTGTACTGTCATCATTTTCCTTCACTGCCCTCGTGCTGTAGAGTTGGTTATGGGCTCGTACTGTGTATAGATTGTTCTGCGGTGAAGATATAGCTGTGGAGGTTGCTATAGGTTCAAGCTGTGTAGGGTAGGTTGTGTGAAGATATAGCTGAGGAGGTTGCTATAGGTTCAAGCTGTGTAGGGTAGGTTGTTGTGTGAAGATATAGCTGAAGGAGGTTGTAAGACATATTTCCTGATTAGCTGAGTCATGACGAGGATTTCCATGCCAATCTAGTTTTGATTAAAATATACTTACCTGTGATGAATCGTGATAACGTGGGACCAGCTAGTGCTGGCTCAGAGAGACTGCTGTGGGCTGGGAGTGTATGTAGGCTGGGTTGCTATGACAGTGGTATTTCATAAGCTGTTGTAGCTTGCAGTTATAATGACAAATTCTGGAGATTTTAAGGATCTGAATCAACAAAGTTAAACATGCCATTAGTGAACGAGATTTTTAAGCTAGTGCCTACGTGAGGTACACAGCAGTCATGTGTGCGTGTGTCATGTGTTTGTGTGCATAGGAGCATGCCTCCAGTGTGATGGAGGTGAATGAGGAAGAGATAGCAGAGCTAAGTGACCATCACTACGATGCACTCAAGGTATTATGGGCAGACAGTGGAGTGCAGAAGTGTTATGATCGCCGTAGGGAATTCCAAATATCAGATTCAGCCAAATAGTAAGTAATCGCCTACAGAAGGTCTCAGTCTTGTTTATATCAGGTTGCGTCAATGTGGCGTTCAGTGACAGCTACTGTTGCATGTTACTTCACTCGCTTGAGTATGGGATACTATAAGCTTGTGGTTTATATAGGACTCATGAATATGATTAGCACAATGGGGGCCATATCTTTGTGGTGTAGTTATTTTGATGCTCTGGATCGTATCCATGCCGATGACTATATTCCTACCATTGATGATGTGCTTCGAGTTCGAGTACCAACAACTGGAATACATGAGTACAACTTCCAAATGCGCAAAGATGTGGTATTCAGGTAAAGGGAGTGGTTTGCTTGAGGGTAAGGGGAGAGGGGTGTGGGGGACTTGAGAGAGACTGGTGTTTTTCTTTACCAGGTCTGTCTCTATAAATTCTAGGAGTATATTATGTATGTGTGTGTGTATGTATGCATGCGTGTGTGTGTGTCTGTGTGGTGTAGTGGTTGTGTCCAGAGCTCAGGGCCCGAGGTCCTGAGTTCAAGCCCAACTCAGACAATTTTTCCATCTGATTTTTCCATCTGCCTCCCACCAGCCCCACCAGTCCACCCAGCTGTGATTGGGTACCTGGCATTTGCTGGGGTGCGAATTCAAGGCCTTTTCTCATGAAACAGCAATGGTCCAGGTGGGACTTTGGGTGCCCACACCACTTGTTGTGAGGAAAGGCCTGTTCTCCTGCAAGTTCCTAGCCCGGCTCCAGGAGCTTTGCTTGCACGGCTCACAGTGCCTACTTAGTACACAAGCATTCTGGCTCTGCCAGGTGCGCGTGACCGCCTAGCGGCAGCAAGAGAATTTACATTTTGTGTGTGTGTGAACTGGTGTGACCAGTACCACTATGTGACCAGTACCACTATGTGACCAGTACCAGTATGAGACCAGTACCATTATGTGACCAGTACCACTATGTGACCAGTACCATTATGTGACCAGTACCATTGTGTGACCATTACCAGTATGAGACCAGTACCATTATGTGACCAGTACCATTATGTGACCAGTACCACTTTGTGACCAGTACCACTATGTGACCAGTACCATTATGTGACCAGTACCATTGTGTGACCAGTACCATTGTGTGACCAGTACCATTATGTGACCAGTACCACTATGTGACCAGTACCACTATGTGACCAGTACCATTGTGTGACCAGTACCATTGTGTGACCAGTACCATTGTGTGACCAGTACCAGTATGTGACCAGTACCAGTATGAGACCAGTACCATTATGTGACCAGTACCACTATGTGACCAGTACCATTATGTGACCAGTACCATTGTGTGACCAGTACCATTATATGACCAGTACCAGTATGAGACCAGTACCATTATGTGACCAGTACCAGTATGAGACCAGTACCATTGTGTGACCAGTACCATTGTGTGACCAGTACCATTATGTGACCAGTACCAGTATGAGACCAGTACCATTGTGTGACCAGTACCATTATGTGACCAGTACCACTATGTGACCAGTACCATTATGTGACCAGTACCATTGTGTGACCAGTACCATTATGTGACCAGTACCATTATGTGACCAGTACCATTATGTGACCAGTACCATTATGTGACCAGTACCATTGTGACCAGTACCATTGTGTGACCAGTACCATTATGTGACCAGTACCATTATGTGACCAGTACCACTATGTGACCAGTACCATTATGTGACCAGTACCATTGTGTGACCAGTACCACTATGTGACCAGTACCATTGTGTGACCAGTACCATTATGTGACCAGTACCATTATGTGACCAGTACCATTATGTGACCAGTACCATTATGTGACCAGTACCATTATGTGACCAGTACCATTGTGTGACCAGTACCATTATGTGACCAGTACCATTATGTGACCAGTACCATTGTGTGACCAGTACCATTATGTGACCAGTACCATTATGTGACCAGTACCATTATGAGACCAGTACCATTGTGTGACCAGTACCAGTGTGTGACCAGTACCACTATGTGACCAGTACCACTATGTGACCAGTACCAGTATGAGACCAGTACCAGTATGAGACCAGTACCACTATGTGACCAGTACCACTATGTGACCAGTACCATTGTGTGACCAGTACCAGTATGTGACCAGTACCATTATGAGACCAGTACCATTATGTGACCAGTACCAGTATGAGACCAGTACCAGTATGAGACCAGTACCACTATGTGACCAGTACCATTATGTGACCAGTACCACTATGTGACCAGTACCAGTATGAGACCAGTACCAGTATGAGACCAGTACCACTATGTGACCAGTACCATTGTGTGACCAGTACCAGTATGTGACCAGTACTACTGTTGCACTGGATTATTATACATATGTGGCACATTATTCTTAAATGCTAACACAGCTATGTATGCAGTAAGCACATGATTTGGTGAAGCGGTGGAAGTGTTCATGTTGCTGTGGTATAGTGTCTGTAATGGCACTTGGGAAATTGAGATCCAATTACAATATTGCATTCCCAATGGTAAATTTCTCAATTTAGTAATTGGTTATTTCTGTAATCAATGAAGTGTCCAAATTTCTAACAGCAACTGTCCAGTATGTGCTTTGTTGTTGTTGTTGTTGTTGTTGTTGTTTCTAACAGCAACTGTCCAGTATGTGCTTTGTTGTAGTCTATTGTAGTTGTTAGTTTCGAAATATGAGATATTAGATTGTTTATACTTGAATTTTCAAGGACAGTGTCCTAAACCTTGGTGTACTAGTGATTAATGCTCAGGATGTGTGTGCGTGCGCGCGTGTGTGTGAGGGTTTTCAGTTTTTAACTTCATTTCCAGTCATTTTTTGGCGCTGAAATAATGTATGTTCTCTTTTACTCTGGGGCTACTCTGAAGGTTTGCACTTTGTGAAATGATTTCTAGTGGAATGCTACAATGTGTTTAACCCTCAACGTGCACACGTGAGAGTGTTGTGGCAGTCATCCTGTCTGTCTGTTTGTGTGTCACGCTCTGATTTTTCAAGATTACTGACGTTAATTTTAGTTATGATCTCGCTCTGAACGATAATTTAAGTTATAGTTAAAGCATGAGCGCTTAGTTTCTAGTCGATTTATTGCACGACAGCCCGAGGACTGAGTGCGATAAATGTACTAGGCACTAAGCGCTCATGCTTTAACTATTTTAAATACCGGGCAAGTGTTATTGCACACTTGCCAAGTTATTACACCTGACAACAATATAGCAACGGTATTTAAGACCTTTTAATGAACTTTTTTGTTACAATTTTGGGCTGATTTTTTAAATAATGCGGAACAAACAGCTCCGTGTAGGTGCTAGCATTTGTTGGTACCACCTCTTTCCTTCTCGTCATAATCACGTGAGCTAATAATTTCTTGCAGTATTTGCAATAGTTAGCTGTATGCTGAGAAGTTAGCCAAGTGCTTGAATTGAAGTTTCGTGTAGAAACTTGAGCGTCCTTGAGTGTTGCATGTTTAGCTTCTCTTGTGAGACAGCAACTTCATCTACCGCTTTTATTGCACAGCTATATTGATACTTGATTGGTCAGATAAATGATTTTGTAATAGCTAGCTGGTGTGTAGTAGCTCTGAGGGTTTGCACCTTTGGTGCTTGGTTAGCTTGCTCTTGATGCTGTGAACTCTACAGTTGGTTTATATACACACGCACACAAATGCCGTGTTTGTGTTTTGGTTTGATTGTAGAATGCTAGATGTTGGTGGTCAGCGTTCTGAGCGGAGAAAGTGGATCCACTGTTTTGATGACGTGAAGGCCATCATATTCCTGACCGCAATTAATGAATATGATCAGGTATGAAACTTGCTTATAGATTGATGTATGTTTGTGTATGATATAGAATGTACGAGTGTATTAGTGTGTGATATAGAATGTACTAGTGTGTGATATAGAATGTACTAGTGTGTGATATAGAATGTACTAGTGTGTTTGTGTGTGATATAGAATGTACGAGTGTATTAGTGTGTGATATAGAATGTACTAGTGTGTTTGTGTGTGATATAGAATGTACTAGTGATGTGCTACAGCACACGGCGAGCGAGCTGGTCTGACAAATTTGAATGCTACAGCAGTTATTTCTTTGTTAATTGAATGTTTTTGTTTAATTTATTGTGCTATTCTTTAGCAACACACAACACTTGGTACACACTTGATCACTGGATATACCAGCACAATATTTACATTGTATTCTCTTCGCGACTTGACTATTGGGCAATTGATTTTCTAGGGGTAAGCAATCAAATTTCTTAGACGGGCAAGGATCCACTAAGCCAAATGATTCTGCTTATCAAGCCGCCTTTCCAAAGTACGCTGCATTGAAAGCGCTCTATTGTGCCAGGTAGATGAAGCATCGTATTGTATTCTCTTAGTGACTTGACTATTCAAAAATGAATTTTCAAATAAGAACGAATCTGTTACGCAAGGTGTATAACTGGACAAACAGCGCATTAACCAAGATAACTTACCACCACCACTAATAGAATAGAAAATGAACTACGTTAAGTTTGAAAGACCTAACTGTAAACATCTGTTCTCTTCTGTCTCTGTAGTTCTTTGTCTTTATTTTTTTCTGACATTATTTCCTCCTAAATTTCTTGCACCTGCGCTAATGTTTACGTTTTTAAGTAGCCTCCGGGGGTGGACACGCATTGACCTCTTTGAACTTTGCCATATATATATATATATACCAAAATCTCAATTGAGACTCGTCAGTGAGAGTCTCACTTTGCTCGCCCAATTAGTGTGTTTGTGTGTGATATAGAATGTATTGGTATGTATATAATACTTATAGCACGAGTCAGAGTACAATATGGGAAAATATTTTACGAGCACGCAAAATATTTTCACGAGCCAAAGGCGAGTGAAAATGTGGCGTGAGAGTAAAATATCATTCCCATATTATTGTACGACGAGTGTGATAAGTGATTTATTGCTTCTTTGAAATTTTTCTCAACCGGTTACAATACAATTTTCATTGATTTTACTCGCTACGCGCGCGCTACAAGGAGCGTACAATATAAACCGTACAATATGGGAGAATACAGAACGCTCGCGTGATGCGGAAATATTCAAGTAAAAATATCAAAGCTGCAATAAGTACGTGTATTATATAGAATGTATTAGTATGTATTTGTGTGATATAGAATATATTAGTATGTATGTGTGTGATATAGAATGTACTAGTATGTATATGTGTGATATAGACGGTACTAGTATGTATGTGTGTGATATAGAATGTGTTAGTACGTATATGTGATATAGAATGTACTAGTATGTATGTGTGTGATATAGTACGTATGTATGTGATATAGTACGTATGTATGTGATATAGAATTTATTAGAGGTTGTGCATGTATTTATGGGCTAGCATAAGGTTATTTTTATTCATTGTTATTATCCTCTGGGTTTACATCGTTACATCAACTTACTTCTTTCTATTCATGAAGTACACACACTCTTGGCTATTGTATTCATGAAGTACACACACTCTTGGCTATTCTATTCATGAAGTACACACACTCTTGGCTATTGTATTCATGAAGTACACACACTCTTGGCTATTCTATTCATGAAGTACACACACTCTTGGCTATTGTATTCTGTTTTTCAAACTGCAGCTGGTTTAGCCCAAGTAATTATTAGTAGCTGGATTGGCTATTCTAGCTGGATTCCAGTTCTACAGTACTATTAGCACTAGACCATTTTATTAATATCACCGTAATGTTAAAATTAACCACTAGCTCAGCCAGTTTAGCTTTTTAAGCAGGCTGAGTTTGTCAAGTCTCAACAATGCCTGGTACTAAATTTCTACCAAGCTCTTTCTCCTGATGACCATGGAGATCTTAATGACATGGATTCTCCAAAGTGCACCATGTGTAGAAGTGAGTTCTAGCATTAAGAAGCAACACCAGTAACTTACTCAGTCACTTGCTCACTTACTACATTCAGTAAGGTGTTCAAAAAGAAAGCTAACTCAAGAGCAGCAGAGACCATCTTCAAGTAAACCTTCACAATGATCTCTTGTTGATTCCCCAAACAGTATGATTGCAAGCAACGAACTATCATCATCACTTTCTCTCTCGACCCACAAATACACATACCACTGTCATTCGCACTAACAATGCTTTACCAACCCACCTCAGCTTTCTTCATGGATGTACAAATGATCTTTATCACTTTTCTTGACCCATGTATTCATGAATACACATACCACCGTAGTCGTTACTGATGATGCTTTACCAAACCATTAATGCCAACACTTTACCAATCAGCTAATGAGTTATTCAGGAATGCACACACCGTCGTCATCATTACTGTGGGACAAACAGGTTATTATGGAAATTCTTCCTTACGACAGCTACTACAGCCCAGCTTTAGTTCAGTACCTGATTATTGTATAGAAAATGCTCACCTGTGAGCTAAATTTTGTGTAATTGATAATAAGCTAAATAAGCACCAAAGGTGCAAACCCTCAGTGCTACTGTACACTTGCTAGCTTTTACAAATTCATTCAAATCAGTCAGGTATCAATATAGCTGTGCAAATATAACTTCTATCTTTCATAAGGAAGCTAAACATTCAAGGACACTTGCAAGATAATTTGATCACATGATTACGACGTGACGATAGGGGGCATTATTAACAATAGCTAGTACCTACGTAGAGCTGATAGATTCGTGTTTTCTCAAAAATCATCCCGTAATTCAAAAAAGTAACACAATAAATTGTTGTTCTTCTGAGCCAGTTGATACCAAAATCAATAGTTAATTGTCAAGTAATCTCAAAACTCAGAGCATGACAGATGGACAGACAGACAGGACAACTACTGTAACCCTCTCGCACATGCACACTGAAGGTTAATGATGATTGTGTACACACTTACCAATTATATAGTCAATAATAAAAACTGTAAACGAAGGCAGTCAAGTAAAAATGCTGAAACAGATAGAAGACTTTCAGACTTGGACTTTCCAGAAAGTCCACACTGTACTTTACATTTGTGCTTAGCTTAGGTATAATAGTTAGGCGCTGCCTCTGAGGAAACTTGCAGTTTTAGAATCCTGATGGTCCTAGGCTGTAGCATCCTGAGCCCAATGAGGGCGCTACTTAGGGCCTGAGGGACCCTAAAATCTTTAGTTTGTGAGGGCTGCGTAGCGCCTAAGTAATTTAGAACACAGTGACCAATCATTCCTGATAACACAGGAGGAATAATTTTTTGCTAAGCTTACATTTCGGGACTAAAACGGAAAAGAAATAACGAAAGCCTCTTTAGTCTGTGGTAATCCTACATGCTCAGGAGAATGGTGGTGTAGTGCTTAGGGTATTTGTGCCTTTAGTTCCAAAAACACAGAGCTTCTCAACTCCAGCTTATAGAAAAATAATGGTTTGACAGAATTCTCACCTATTATGGAGATACCAGTATAACTCCATCCACTAACCAAGGCCGTTCGCTCCAGTTAATTCTGGTAAAGAGATGACTCAAGAAAAGCTGGCATAGCAGAAAAATCAGGTAAGATTCCAAATATTGCACGAGTTTATGTGGAAATCATATAGAACCCAGGTGAATTGGTGACCAAATTTCTAACCCATAGAGAGCTTAAGTAGAGAAAATTACAATTCTAGCTCATACAATTTGTTTGGAGG
>WLWD01005756.1_pt1 | contig 42556 bp, 23 predicted proteins | sample 6712731 | NCBI WGS metagenome assembly WLWD01 (sample SAMN12718690, study PRJNA576275) | sponge metagenome | isolation source: marine sponge | host: Mycale hentscheli | place: New Zealand: South Island, Marlborough, Capsize Point | collected 2014-11-01 | reverse complement strand
TCTGTCTGTCTGTCTGTCTGTCTGTCATGCTCTGATTTTACATTTTCTCTTTCAAATTTTATCGAACATTCTCTCCATCATACACAGTTTTGCACTTAGGCCAAATGTGTCACATTGTGTGTTTTTTAAACTCATGATTAAGACCTTACAAGGTTGAAACATTTTTTATTATGAATTAAAATTATTACTACATTAAAGTCGGAAAAAAATATTTTGAAGAATATATTTTATGTTGAAGAATCAAAAGACATGCAATCTCCTGCAGGAATTAATGAGATATTACTCAGTCCAAATCATAAGATTTATTAGTTTAGAAAGTTTGGCACAGGAGAATTAGCTTGTTTGTTTACAACCAGTACAGCATTCCCCTGGGAGGCTTGTATTTGGTATGTACATTTGAATAAGGAACTAAGTATTATGTTATTGGTGATATGGTGTGAGTATTGTTAACTTGCAATGGTGCTGGACAAAGTAGACAGGACAGCCCTGAATTATGCACACAACATCACACACACACACACACACATACACACACACACACACATACACACACACACATACTCAAAAACACAACATACACACAACATCATACAAACACATCACACAATTATGCATGGTGTAATAAACACACAAAGACTAATCTTTTAATTTTTGGATTTTTTTATGGAATACTTGGTATTTAGTCTTGGCAGTATGTTTAAATGTCAAGCTGGGTAGCTTTTTAGTATTGCTAGGCAACCCAAAAGATTTTTTTCTGTATTTGTTGTTGATAATAATGGTATCACTTTAAGAAACAATTGATTAACAGCTTTAATTATGTGGTATTAAACTAACCAAAATCTATAATACAATGTTCACCGTAATTTTGTTGATAATTTTCTATTCATAAAACTTTTTAGCTATGCGATGTTTTTGTTGCGTGATATTGTGATTAAAATTAGCTATGTTGACATGTAGGAAAACACCCAACCATCAGCATCCTTCCTGACTTCCACTCCAGATCCCTCAACCAGCGAAAGATCTTCTCCATCATCACAAGAGGTTGAGACTACACTGTCATTTGATATTTCAGACATATCTATGATATATGAGGGACCCACTAGCCCACTCCATGCTGCTACGAAGAGTGGCTTAGCTCCAGTTTTTTCTCCAGCTACAAGTCATGATTCTGCTTCAGAGGACACTATATTGCATGCAAATATATCCTCTAATTCAGGGTCCATTAACGCGGGGTACAAAATTGTCTTTGATAACCTTGATAAAACTGTGAAACCAAGGCATATGAGCATTGAAAAACAATCCACATCATTGCATTATGTACATGGTTATGCAGTTAAAGACCGGATTGATTTCTCAACCTTCAGTTTTGTTAGAGAAACTGGAACAGAACAGAACTTATTTGCCCTTCTGCCAAATGAAAATGACTATGCTGTTTTAAAGAAAAGATTTTCAATTCATGTGTCGAGGATAATAACTTCCTACCTTGAGTTTTTTAAGGAAGACTTTGAAGGCTTAATTGAACATCATATTAAGCATAGATACAGCAAAGAGATGAGCGTTAAATCTGAAGTGGTAAGCCAACTAAGTTGAATTGTGTATTGACATTAATCAAGTTTTAATTATTTGAATTAGGTACCTCTGGGGGTATTGAAGAAGTGTGAATTGGCTTATGAAGACATGGTAGACATTTTAGAGCACTACAAAAAATATGTTCCTTGTAAAACTGTGATACTCTCTGAGCCTATACCTGGTACAGACTGTACTGAAGACAAGGAATATGTGCATACCTTAATTGGTGGTGATTATTTGTCTGTGGCTCGAGCCCGTGGAGCACAACATATTAGAAGAACATCTGAGCTGGAAATTTATAGGCTTGATGGTTTGCTACCAGTTACAGAGGACTGGCATGCCAAAGTGTGTTTACTAGAGGTATGCAAAATTAATATTTGTGTATTTTGTATTAAGCTATTCTTTTTTTTTTCTTTTTCTTTTTTTTCTTTTTCTTTTGCAGGTTTTTTGGAAGAGACTTTTCAAAACTACTTCAGGAACACAAAAAGGTACTCTATATCAACTCAGAAACCTTATTAACAGAAGGAATGTTACGAAAAGACCCAAGAGTGATGTCAATGCCGCTGAAGATTTTGTTGAAGTTGTGGTCATCTCGCACGTTCTGACTGCTGTGATGACATACTTGGAAATGTCATCATTTACTGATGCTCCTTCCTGTACTTCAGTACCTGAAAACTTATGGATGGAAGATGAGAAAAAAAGAAGAGATACCCTGGAATGTATTGCAAACCGTGTTGTTGACGAGCATATAGATTTAGAAATGACATTTTTGGAGCCCAATTCTGATGCATGTGGCACTACATATGACTATGCTTGTGAGGTGCTGACGCTAGGCCTTTTCATCTTTGATTTTAAAGATGCCGTGAGAGAGGGAGATGGGGACCATATTATTACATTGTGGAAGTATATGATGCTATTTTTCAAAGCAACAGGGAGAACTAACTATGCAACAGAAGCCTTTACATTACTTGCTCAGTGTCACATCACACTTCCTCCTAATTTGTGTGAACAGGTCAAGTGGTCAAGGTTCATCAATGTCCATGGTCTTCCTGGACACAATGTGAGTGCAGATCTTCACATGGAACACCTTAATAAGGAAGTGAAGGTGGCTATTGAAGGCCTGGGTGCTAATAAGTCTGACAAAGCTATTAAACGAGCTGCAAAATCTGTTGGAACTCTATCACAGGTGCTAGACTCTTACGATTCAGCACTACAAGTAAACAAGCCAAGTGGAAAACATTCCAAGAAAACTGTAGCAAAGGATGTTGAGAAAATAACTTCGCAATTACTAGACTGTGGCACTTTTATTAAGTCAACAAAGACGCATTTGTCTTTTCTTCATTTAAAAAGAAACTTAATTAAAACAATGCCAGAGAATAATATCAAAGACTGGATGGTAATCAGACTATCTTCATTTTTGCACCCAACTATACCACACAATCACCATGTCCACTCAGACTCTGAATCATCTAGTTGTGAATGCTAATATTTTTCAATAAATTATGCAAAAGTGAATTTTATTACAGCCTCATTTTATTATCACATTGTCCACACACACATAAATGAGCACATATATCACAACATAAACAGCCAACATTAGTGAAATCACCACAATCCGGAAAGTCACTGTAAAGGATTGATCTTCTACACTGAACTGTACTGGTACAAAAGTCAATCATTTGCTGTGAAGTACGCTTTAAATTCAAGTCGCGTGGATGCTTCACAATAATGGCACGAGCTGATTCACCATCCCTTCCTGCTCTTCCGCTCTCCTGAATGTACATTTCCACATCCTCAGGAATGCCCCAGTGAATTATTTGTCGTACACGAGGACAGTCAACTCCCATCCCAAATGATACTGTAGCTATGACAAGTTTTAATGGTGAATCTGTCTGTGTAAATTGTTCTAAAATTTTTTTTTTGACTGACTGATGAGTACAATGAGTAAAAATGTCCATTACTCTATTTCTTACGTAATTTGGAGATCCTTTAGGCTCTGTACTATACTCCAAAAGATCATGAAGGATGTATTGGTGTATTTTTATAATGTCCTCATAAGTCCTACAAAAAATTATAGTCTTGACCAATGTCCTAGTCTTCAATTTTTCAGTAATTGGTTTAAAAAATAGTTCGATGTCTTTCTTCTCCATCACATAGTACGCTATGTTGTCTTTAACTGGTGGCGTGTATACCACAGTTGGATTAGTCATGCTCAAGTTTCTGATAATAAATTTTCTTGTTGATAATGTTGCTGTTGCAGTGAGAGCCATGACATTAATTCCTTCTGGGACAATGCTTCTAATTTCTCCTAAATGAGAAAATTCAGTCCTGAAACTTTCACCCCTGGACACACAGCATTGTGAATGAACAGATAAATACCAATTCCTTGAACTAACCATTTTTTGATGCAGTGAGCCTCGTCTATTATGAAGCCAACAATGTTTTCACAATATATTGTTGATGCCAGCATATTTCGCCACTCAAGAATGCCTAATGCCTCTGGTGATGCAAAGAGAACCTGATATGCTCCCCTCTTAATTTCTTTCTTTGTAGAAGCCGATTCATCTGTTAGACAAGCAGCTGAAATGCCCTTTAATTTGATGCTTGCCACTTGATCTTGCATGAGAGCAATCAGAGGTGACACAACCAAGACTATGCTCTTATTTTCCACATTCCTCAACTTATCATATATGGGAGGAAGCAGTGAGTAGCACAGTGACTTGCCATAGCCAGTTGGTAAAGAAATAAAGACATCTTGATTCTGTAAAAATGCAAGAATTGCTTCTTCCTGTTTGCTACGAAGTGTGTATCCAAGTTCCAACGCAACCGCACGCACTAAAGCTCTATAATCCATCTCCACCACCAACAACTAAAAGCATTCGAAGTGACGGTAACGCAGTTTTTATACGCGTATTTAATTCTACGTCACGGAAAGCCACACCTCTACATAAGCAATACACGGAAAGTATGGTTCCCCATGAATCCAGGGGAATGACACGAAACGATGTACAAGCTTCTACCAGACCCTATTTCCCTCCCCGCGCGAGCGGATAATAAAAGGGAAAAGGGTCGGCCATGCGAGACTACCTTCCTCCAACCCGTAGAAGTCCATTTGAATCCAGAAACGGCCTGAGACTAGAGAGAGAGCTTTGACGTGGAACTTCACGAGCATGACAGAGTGCAGTCTTCTCAGGCTTGAAACTTCTATCCTGACTGAGCTTCAGGAGGCGAGTCTCTGTTTCATCCAGTTCATTTAGTGCTAGATCAGGGGAAAGGTCTCGATCAGAACTGTGCTTACTACAATTACAAATAAAACGAAAACACCAGGTTAACACTCTATGCATAATTCTATAGCTAGAAAATCTCTCAGAGAAATCTTCATAAGGAAGCAGAGCTAGGTGAACAGCAGGTTTTAACTCTATCAAGTCTCTTTTTCCTTTCCAGTCAGTATTGCATGGCCATTCAGAAGATGATGAAAGTAACCAAGATGGTCCTTGCCACCATAACTGAAAACAGATAAGTTTAGCTGTTTCAATTCCCCTTGAAGCAACATCTGCAGGGTTGCAGTTAGTTGGCACGTGTCTCCATTGAGCCGCAGGAATTCTTTCAAGAAGTGCACACTCAGGTTTGCGGAGGTCATGTATAGGAACTGCTTCAGCATGTCCAAGAAGTTCGTACTCGCGCAGAGCCTTCTCAAAATCTGCGTAGTTACCTCGTTTTTCAAGAGAACGGCGGTTCTGAATGTAGCGTCGGAGAGCTTGGTCTCTGGAACAACCTAAAGCAATAGAAGTATTACGTTTTGGTAACTGTACTACATACCTTCCATCCACATCTCGAGAATACGATTTCTGGAAATGATCCTCAGCTTGTTGGTCTTCATCAATAAGGGCAAAAGAACTCTCGGGTGCTTGTTCCACTCGGAAGAATGCTCTTAATAAATCATCCGTACTACTCTCTTCAGCTGAGTCACACAAATGTACACGGTCAGATTTAGGCTCGGAGAGGACTTTCCCCCTAAGAGTCCAGCCGAAGATAGTCTCACAGGCATGAGTCATCCGATTTGCTGAAGTAGCATGGCCTTGAAGAAGTATTTCATCGAGGATATCTGCTCCAAATAGTAAGTCTATAGAGCCCGGTTGATCGAACAAAGGATCAGCAAGTTTCTTTCCTTGTAAAAAAGGTTGTTCTCTGACTCCATGAAGAGGGAATCCCGGTAGATCTCCAGAAATACGGTCTAGCACTATGGCTCTCACCGATATATTGGGTTGATCACTGTTTGGAATCAGATCTAAATCAACCTGGTACCGCGAGGTAGGTACGGATGTCTGGCTAATACCTGTAAAACTAGTTGACTTTCTGATCTTCTTGGCTTTTAGTCGTTGAACAAGTTTAGTAGTCACAAATGACAAAGTTGAACCACTGTCCATTAAAGCACGGGCCTTTTGAATTCTTCCCCCGGCACTAACAGTTGCCAAACACGTTGCCAAAAAAGCGATCGGTCGGTCTTTCATGGACTCAGAAGACGGTAAGGCATGAGCACTAGTATTGGTTGTACTTTCTGAGTTTGTCTCAGTTGATTGCGGCTGTTGCTGGCTTGTTGAAGTTGGCTGGGGCTGTTGCTGGCTTGCTGAAGTAGACTGGGAATGTTGCTTATTGGTCCGTTTTTGATATCCTCTGTGAAGTAAGGAATGATGCTTGCGACCACAGTGACAGCAAGACCTAGTACTGGGACACTCACGCAAAATATGATTAGAAGACAAACAATTCACACAAACCTTTAGACGAGATACAGTTGATTGCCTATCGTCCACGGATTGGGCCTTGAAAACATCGCATAGATAAAGTGGATGAGTGTCCGTAGGGCATAACTGACAATGTTTTGTGCTTTGGACATGGAGAGTAGAAGGTTTCGATGTTGGCTTTGATCGGTGAGAAAAACTTCGTCCATGACTGGTGGAAGATGAATTCGTCTTAACTACGTCAGTTCTCCCACAGAATCGCATTTGAAAGCGTCTGAGGTATCCGGCTAAGTGATCAAAACTTGGAGTCCTTTTTAATTTTGCCGACTCTTCAACCCAGTTTTGGAATAATTTCTCGGGCATGAGTAGCTCACACAATGCTGTAAATAGAGCATCCTGTGAACCGTCTGTACACTCTTTTACCACAGCTAGAGATGTTTCGAAAAGAGTTATAGTTTTAGTTATACCTTCAGAGGAGAGGTCAATCTGGTGATTTAGCACAGACTGTAGAGAGGTTCTACATGTCTGGCGTGGTTGATCGTAACGGTCTTGCAGTGCCTGTATGACACCGCCGAAATCCGGGCCGGATCTAGTCTTTGACTCGATGATCAACCTGGCTTCTTTCCCTTTCACTGCCATGTTGAGGAAAGCAAGCTTATCAACATCAGTAAGTGATGTGTCCTTTGAAAGAGCATTTTGGAATTTCTCCCAAAAAGGTCTCCAACCACCAGGTGTTCCGTCGAATTCGGGTAAAGCAAGACGAGGCAGCCTTTCAAACTTCGACAGTCCTGTAGGTGATACAGATGGAGCTGTTGAAAAAATACCTTCAGTGAGGTCCTTTCCATTCCTGATTTGTAACTCCATAAGATCTCGTATAAGACACTTGATTCCTTCATGCACTTCTGGGCGACCTCCTATAGTCACAGCAGACTCTTCCATATCGTCCAGTTTGTACTTGATATCACAGAGAGCAGGTTGTATATTACTACCGTCAAGTTTAGGAAGTGAAGAATATCTGTCTAGCGAGATCTTGATAGCTTTGCAACGACTATATAAACGAACTGTTTCAGCGAGTTCAGCGAGTGTGTTACTTGTTTTTAATCTTTTGGCACTATCAATAGTGTAGGCCAATTCTTCTGTTTCTCCTTCTTCTTGATTAAGTTTATTCATTATGGCATCATGTAAAGCATCTAGAAGGATAATGTCTCGTTGAATCTTTTCCAAATGTGAAGTGACGATTTTTAAATCCAAATCCTTGACATCATAACCGTTTTGCTCACGCAAAAAGTTTTCACAGCGAGTGGCGCTCCTTCTGGCACTCGCCCGTCGTTTCTTTAACGTGGGAAGGTCTAGCCCTTCTAATTCAGTATCCAGTTTTCCCCGATCTGCGGAAGCCATCTGTTCGTACAAAATTTCGAAGGTCTCGAAGATCTTGTAGACAATAAATAGAGAAAAAATAAGTTTTGAATCCTCTTCAGTCTTGAGAGAAACAGGTTCTTGTCATTGAAGAGGATCCTGCTCGAAGGACCAAAATGTTCGGGAGTAAACTAACAAGTTACTAGTAATAACTCCGAAAGTGTAGGTTTACTTTTATTGTAATATAGAATACAATTGTAGAGCAAAGATTATGAGATATAAGAAGAAGTGAGAATAAAACGTAACTAAGAGTAATACGAGTAACAATGGTAATTAAATGCAATTCGTCGATGTTCGAAGTCGGAACGGAGTACGAGTGCATGCGTAGTAAATATAGAAATAAAATGAATGTTGAAATACGATATGTAATAAAAGGTTAAAGCTAGCTAAGTGAAGGGGCTAGGCTTCATGCTGTAACTCTTGGAGGGACTGGTCCCGAACAAAGGGTCTTCAATGCAATAGTAAACCAGAGGATTCTGTTTAGTGCAATTTTGGACGGGGTCGACCACATTACTAACACAAAAACGCGAGGGTCAAAGTACAAAATGACATACGTACGTCCAAACATATATACAAATAAACTAGTGATGTGCTTGAGCACAAATGGCGAGCGAGCCTAAAGACTATACTATTTTTATATGAATGATTTTGACTTCTAACACTGAAGCTACTGAAAATAAGGTCCAGTTTTTTTATTTAGCATACAGGGTAAAGGGATTTCAGTGCCATAGTAACAACTCTCTGCAACTGCTTGGAAGGAAAAAAACAACATCTAACTGTAGTGCACAGTGTAACCCTTTCCATTTCGCTCGCTCGCCAACTAGTGGTGTGCTTGAGCACAAATGGCGAGCGAGCCTGATAGTAAGGTAACATAAAATGTTACAATTTTTTGCTTACTTCATGCAAACACTATAATAGCAGTTATGACATTTGATTTCAGCAAACAAATACAAAATCACTCTCTTACCTGATTAATGGTAACTTTTGTAGCATCAAACATCAACCATTCTGTCACCAGTGACTCTTGAACAAGCTCTCAGCTACGATAAAAAATAAACCAGTGTTATTATTTGTAATTTTAACCAACAAAATAATATGGAATTACTACTTACCTCATTCTTGAGTATTGATAACTTCTGTAATATCAAATTGAAGTTACTTTGACCATCTGAATTACCTCGAATTCTTGACAACAAGCTCTCAGCTACATAAACAAAAGACAATCAATTTTAGCACACAAATACAAAATTACTTTCTTACCTCATTTTCTTGAGCAGTAGTAACTTCCGTAGTACCAAATTTGAGTCATTCTGACTATTTGAATTTACCAGTCACTGTTGACAACAAGCTCTTAGCTGTGTTAACAATAACAGAATTACCTGAATAAACATATAAAGCAGTGGCAAAGAAGCGCAGCTTGACAAACAATTCACAATTGTTTCAAGAAGAGAGTAGCTATAAACGTTTTGGTTGAAACAGAGTTGCGTAAGGCAGTGCAGCAGGATTCTCCGCGCTCGTTAATTGAAAAATACTGGAACTTTGAACGCTTTACCTAACTTACGTAATTAGAAGCGCGTGCTAAAACAGAAGTCTCACGTACCCCATAAACAGATAAATAAACTAGTGGTGCGCTCGAATAGCGCAAATGCATGGCGAGCGAGCAGACTCTTTTTACAGAAAAATAGGACAGAAATTACATCTAACTGTAGTGCACAGTGTAACCCTTTCCATTCTCAGTTAGCATCAGAGAATCTAAAGTCTCTGATCCCAGACTAAACTAACAGAATTACCTGAATAAACTTCGAAAGCAGTGGCAAAGAAGCGCAGCTTGACAAAGACTTCACAATTGTTTCAAGAAGAGAGTAGCTGTAAACTTTTTGGTTGAAACAAAGTTGCAAAAGGCAGTGCAGCAGAATTCTCCGCGCTCGTTAATTGAAAAATACTGGAACTGTGAACGCTTTACCTAACTTACGTAATTAGAAGCGCGGGCGAAAACAGAAGTCTCACGTACCCCATAAACAGATAAATAAATACAGCAAAATCTCGATTGAGTTACCCCTGATAGTGTCTCGCTAGCTTCGCTCGCTCGCCAATAAATATAGCGAAATCTCGATTGAGTTACCCCTGAGAGTGTCTCGCTCGCTTCGCTCGCCAAATAAATAAATATAGCGAAATCTTGATTGCGTTACCCCTGATAGTGTCTAGCTCGCTTCGCTCGCTCGCCAACTAGTGGTGTGCTTGAGCACAAATGGCGAGCGAGCCTTAAACTACACTATTGTTAAATTTGATTTTAATAACAAACACTCAAGCTACTAAAATAAAGTCGAGTTTTTAAATTAAGTATATGCGGAGAAGGGGATTCAATGTCATAGTAACCGCTACCGCAACAGTTTGAATTGAAAAAGAAGCAACAAAATCTAATCACGTTAATTAAAATTTTCTTTGTGATATTCTTAATAGTAGTTGTAACGCACAATACTTTCACACAACTGAATATACCTACGCAAGACTTACCTTGGTGGTTCGTCTAGTGGACAATGCATTTTTAAGTAAATACTGTTGAGTAGGGCTTATAACTGTGACAAATACTTACCACCGCCACTAACTCGAATAGAAATAGAGCTCCCATACGTTTTTGAGTTTTAACTGCACCCGCAAAATAATTCAAAGCGGTAAACAATTCAATTTCTAATGTGATACGGGTAATGGACGCTAAACCGGAGGATTCTGTTTAGTGAAGTTTGGGACGGGGTCGAACGCGGAGCAAACACAAAAATGTGGAGGGTCAAAGTACAAAATGACATACGTACGTCCATATATACAAATACCCCCGATTTTTTTCATTTTTACCCCTGTAAGTGTCTCGCTCACTACGCTCGCTCGCCGATAACATATACCCGAATTTGTAATTGTACAGTTATCACACTTTTGGTCATTTCAAATTGAAATTTTTTTTTTTTTGTCTCACTTGTAATAAACATGTTTGTTACTAAAAGTAAAACGTAACTTTCGGAATTGACTTTCTACTAAAAAATATTATTTGTAAGATAACAAAACATTTTCTTCAGAGATATTCTTGTTATGTTTCTTCAAACTTAGAGTTATCAATAACATGCCATTTTATAGGTCAGTTATTGACTCTAGGAACCGGTCCAAACAAGGTTAAGTATATGATCGTTACATTAGAAAAACAGACCATTTGAGTTCTAATGACCGAAGTAAAGAAGCGTTATGTATGTATGTATGCATGCATGTATGTATGTATGTATGTATGTGTGTATGTATGTGTGTGATGTAGTATGTATGTATGTATTTTGAGGATACAATACTACTATTTGCAATCAAAAATGCAAAGGGAATTTTTTATACAACTCAAGAAAATCAAAATTTGTTAATTCTTATGTGACTAGCTGCTTATTAGTTCCACACATTCATTCTTCCACAAGTCATATATAACATTATTTTCATACACAAAAATTGCAACCATTTTATAATTGTCAACCTCAGTGCGTGGATGATAGTCATTTTAGTGAAATTAAAACAATGTCCTGAGGTACTTTGCTGTTGTTACAGAGCTATCACAAAAATGTTATCATGACAAATCTATAACACAAGAAAACTTTAGCCAGAAGTTACATTTTTGTCAGGCAATTATACACTGGAGGTAATAAACTGGTATCCCTGTTCATTGCTGGTTCACCCATTCTGATTTGTCAAGACTCTGAATAACATCTCTTGTGCATGCAGGTGATCTATCTCCCAATCAATGTGATAATATTTTTGAATTGCATGTTGAGAAACTGCAGATGTGTTGATGTCAAGTAATTGTGATGTTCATTAAAAAAAATTTTTTTTGTTATAGCTCTGTCACAACAACAAAGTTCCTCAGGTATTGTTTTAACTTCACTAAAATTATTATCATCCACACATTGATGATGACCTTTATAAAATGATTGAAATGCTTGTGTATTTAAAAAAAAATTATTTATGACTAGTGGAAAACAAAATATATGGAACTAATAGTAAAATGGAACTATTCAAAGCATTAGTATGCCTAGGACAAGTAACAGTAAAAGACCAATAATATCTCATGGTGTTTTTATAGTATGAAATTTTTGTTAGATAATTCTTTTAATGTAACCAGGATCAAATCGCTACTCTATTTGAATGTAGCAAGTATCTATTCACACAATTAAGTATAGCAAAGAAGCATTTATAGTGAAATTTCTGTTTATTCTAGATTCTGTGGTTAATTAACCATGATGACGTGTAGACATTGGTTAGTTAAAAAAATTTGCAAGCACTACATAGTATACATTGGTAATCAGGTTGTACATGCAGTATTGTAATAACAGTATAGTACGATGTTGATGTTCCTTGGAATAAAAAACAAGAAATAATTATTATTTAACTTGGTTATGAAAGTAAAAAAAAAATCACATTAAAAAGCCAAATAAAATAACTATTAATCTATAAGTATTTTCTTCATTAAAAGTTGTGTAGTAGTAGTCTATTGTTATTCTAGCTAATTGTCTATATGCTGAAACATCCACGGAACAGTGCTGATTACAGCAAGTCCTTAATGTACATGCACCTGCAGGTTTAATAAATGACATGAATTTATGTCACTATAGTAGGGAATTCTATTTCATCCTAAATAATGGTATATATACTCGTATGTGTGCACGAGCATTTGTTTGTATGTAGTTGAAATTGTAAAAAGTTGTAGCCATAATGTTTAAAAGTTGCCCACTTTCATACACACACACACACACATAAACAGCTATCTGCACACTTTTTGTCTCCTTTATGTCATTGTACAACTTGTACAAAGCGTACGTAACTATTGTGTTTTGACTTGATTCTTATCAACATTATAGCCAATACTAGAAACCATTCGTTGAAGAGGTTGTCGTTACTTTGCTTGTATTTATAATAACTAATTCTAGTTAAAGTGAGACAAACAAGTTGTACAGGTGGTTATTAATGAAAGTTTTGCTTCATTACACTTACTGCTTATTCCTGCTATTGCACATGAAAAGTGACCGCAAAATACCGTCATATGCATACATCTGTGTTATACGATAACCCAAATAGATTTGCTTGTTTGGAAAAGTAAGCATTGGTTAATTAAAGAATAGCAGGAAAAACCAATCTAACTTAAACTGTTGATGTTTGTACAGATTGCTAAGCTTTATACACCTTTCTCTATTTATTTGGGACTAAAGGCTACTAAACAAAAGAAAAACAAAAGTAAATTTTGACCTGCATTTGACAATAAATGCTTTTTGACTATAAATAGCGGAGTGGTGAAGGCTATTCAATAATTTATATTCTTCATTATAGTATATAAGGAGTGGTATTCAAATTGTTTTTATATATTCCGAGCAATATTAGTTATATAATTGCTGGTGCACCTTTGTTAAGACACTAGCTCAATTTATTAAAGTAACTTTATATTGTTCTACACTATGGATACAAATTCTGGACCAAAAGCAACTGATCTCGCATATGAAATTGTAAATTATGATATTAAAGAAAATAATACATCTCAATATGAAATGATGGATGGAGTAGATAATCAGAGCATTACTGTGCTATAATGCAAGTACTATACCTGAACAGCTAACAACAATATCAAATGAATCACTGCCTAAAAATTCTTCTCAAAATAAAACCACTGGTTCAGAAGTAAATATGAATTCAACATTACAATTAATAAATTCCTCTACACAATATAATAAAAAACAGCTTTTTATTATATTGTGTAGAGGAATTTATTAATTGTAATGTTGAATTCATATTTACTTCTGAACCAGTGGTTTTATTTTGAGAAGAATTTTTAGGCAGTGATTCATTTGATATTGTTGTTAGCTGTTCAGGTATAGTACTTGCATTATAGCCATATTTTTTTGTAACAGTAATGCTCTGATTATCTACTCCATCCATCATTTCATATTGAGATGTATTATTTTCTTTAATATCATAATTTACAATTTCATATGCGAGATCAGTTGCTTTTAGTCCAGAATTTGTTTTATGAGCTGCATTATTGGAATACTAATTGTAATCCTAAGTGTTACTGCAACCTTTGGTTTTGCCAGGTTCTCGGAGCAGGGAATTGACCAGCATACTGTAAAACATGACCAATGTCAGAATAACAGGTTCAATGAATCAGTCATTGATGTAACTGAGACAAATAAATCAGATGTCGATTCTAAGTTTATTCATTTGCTATTTCATAATAATTTATCCTATTTACAAGATATTATATATTCCAATAATGAAATTTTGAACTTGGCATATAAATGCATCAAAAACAGACAGTTTACTTTCTTACAGTGTATCATATCTGTATTAACCATATATGGAAAGAAAATTTGGCCAGCCAAGTCTTGCAAAGAACTACAAAATGTGACACCTAATATTTCAGGTTATTATTGGGTGACAGCATCTGATGGTTCTATAGTACAAGTCTATTGTGATATGACTGAGTCTTGTGGCAACATGACTGGAGGACTCACCAGAATAGCTAATCTAAACATGAACACTAGATCTCAATACTGCACTGGAGTTGTTGACTTTGACAGTACAGGATGCTTAAAAAAATTTCCGCTACCCGGTTGTTCAGGATTTATTTTCAATTCACCAAATTTGAACTTATCATATACTCACATATGTGGCACAATTGAAGGTGGTTATTTTGGCATGCCTGAAGGCTTTACAGGTAGTAGACGTTCATTTGCAACTATTGATGACAATTATGTAGATGGTGTTAGTTTGACTTACGGGAGCAGATATCATAGAACCCACATATGGACATTTAGTGCTTGTACAATAGAAAACTGTTCGGCAAATGTACCACAATTTGTAGGAAATCATTACTCACCCATTGAAGACATCGGTTCCCATTCAGCTATAATGTTCCAAAGAAATGTCCACCCTTTGCTCGATGAAAATATTGAAGTAAGAATGTGTCAAGATGAAAACAGGGACTACCCAGATGATGAAGGGCTATATCTCATCAGTATGAACATTTATGTAAAACTAAATTCAATGTTTTTACTTTAATGACCTTGTTTAACAAATAATAATCAATAAAAGAATGTATGTTAGTTGTGATCTTTATTCCTAGTGACACATTGATGTCTTAAATACAAAAATGTTATACTTTTAATGTGTTTCGATTACTCTCTTTTTGTCTTTTGTTATTTATTCTACTCTCAAAATATAGTACAGTTGAATGGCATTTTTAACTACTATCATTTTGTTATTAAACCCAGTGATAATTGAGATGCAATTGAGTACTCTTTTCACCCAGAAAGCTAAAGTTATGTATAATACAATAGTACATTGACATACATTTAAGTTATAATAGTATTTCTTGTCAAGCACTTTGACATACATTTAAGTTATAATAGTATTTCTTGTCAAGCACTTTGACATACATTTAAGTTATATAATATAATAGTATTTCTTGTCAAGCACTTTGACATACATTTTATTCCCCAGATAATGAAAGTATATATTGTATCAGTATGAAACATTTTATTTAAACTAAACTTAATGTTTATACTGATTAAGATTGACTAGCATGCATTAAAAATGTATGGGGTAATTAGGTACAATGCAAAATTCAAAACCATAAGAAATAATCCACAGTAAAAACTAAGTTTATTAAAAAAATCAACAAACCTTGCACCATTGATTTCCAGCAATGTTATTGTCATTTTTAATAATGAAATGAATCAACGTAAATTGTGCATCTATTGTCTGTTGTAATTGAAATAGTCCATATTTCTTTAATTATAAATACCCTGTAGAATTTCTTAATTATCAATTATGTTACTGAAATAAAGGAAATGAAATACAATAACGGAAGTGAATGAAACATAGCTATCTACCACATAAATAATAGTTACATTCCTGCTTCAGTTCTGCATACATACATACACAATCATAATCACACATACACACATAGTCTGTTCTGTTCTTAATCTTCATTCTTCAGGAGGCTGTACCCACATCTCACTCGTAGAAAACATGTTTGTTAATGTAACTAAAAAAGTAACTTTCAAAATTGACTGTTTACTAAAAAATACTATTTTTTTAATAACAAAACAATCTCTTCACAGATATTGTTGTTAAGATTCTTCAAACTTCAATAACAAATCACTAACAGCTCAGTTATTGACATAGGAACCAATCATAACTAGATTAAGTAAATGATTGTTAGAATAGAAAAAACAGACCATTTGAGTTAAAGAAACTAGAATAGTACAGCAGATATGTGAAAAAATCGTGCCTTTTGTGATAGAATCATGAAATTTTGCAAGCTAATAGGGAAAACCCTACAGATGATTTTAAGCTATAGGGACATCCATGATTTGACCTCTTCTGATCTTTGGGCGCTAATTAATGCGCCAAATTTTATACGTCTACAGTAATTTTTGAATCATTTAATTTAACCATATCAAGTTTAGTATCAAACGAATGCTTACATTAAGAGGAGTAAAATAAACGTTGAATCAAAGACATATCTGTTTTCAATCAGAAAGTATGACCTTTTGAAGTAATACCATTTACTACAATGTGGTATAATATAAATAGCCCTGCAGCTATTGTGCATTAATTGTTTAGGAAGGCTGAATACATGGTAGTAGTTAACCAGTTTCTTCCTAAATTCATATTTATATGTGTTGTAGAGGGAGCATACTATCAAGAATAATGGTTTTGTTAGTTGAAAATGAAAAAGTTAGTCATTGCATTGTCCTCCACAATTACAAAGTGCGGTACATTGAAGTGCTGCTTTTTGGCATTTGCAGCGTCCCTTGCATTCTTTCTTGCATCCACAACGAATTAGCTCCCTACATGCTTCTGTGGCTTCTGGTAGAGTAGTCTAGAGTGCTTCCCATCCACATCCTTGGTTTTTCTTTTCCCACCCCCAGTCTACCGGAGATGGCATTTCTGGGGCAGAAATCATCACTTGGGCCCAGCAGTGACCAGCCTGATACGCTGCCCTTTTGATGTGCTGAATAAGAGCAGCTTGGGTAGGTGGTAGTCGGTCAATTGCTCTACCCTTCTTTGTGAATAGTTTTTTTCTGGAATCATTCACATGCTCAAGACTGCTCGTGCAGTCGTAGAGTAAGACTACAAATCGCTCCAGAAGAGGTAGCCATTGCTCTATGCACTGTACACTTGGAGTATTAGCTAATGCACAAAATGCAGGAATGACTGAATCATATGACTTCCAAGTATTCCATGCAGTCTTTTTGCTTTTTCCAAAGAAAGACACTGTGTCACAACCTGCCAGTTAATGAAAGAAGGGTAAGGCAATACACTTTTGAGGACCAAGAGTATCAGCTAGCTCATGTATTGGAAGGAACCTGAAGTGTTTCACTGTTACGAATGCAATCCAGAGTTCAGATATTCCCAACCACTAAGCTGATAAAATGGCTAGTACAACAACATCTGTGTCTACAGTTCGGATCAACGCTTTGTTGTATTGCTGTTTCACAGCATCTTCCAGATGGAGTAGTATACGTGTGTCGGCTTCTTCGTGTGTACATGGTGCCAAACCTGAAACATCCCGATGATTGTTGCAGAGAACTTCAGTTAGGCATGTGGCAATGATAGCTTTGCCACTATCAATTCTTGTAACTTGTGATGACAAAAATGAAAACAACTCTGTTTTGTTTTCATTGATTCACAGAAACACTCGCCAATTCTGGGGAACTATGCTTGATGCTTCCACTCGTCTTCTGATACCTTTCCCTCTCTTGCTGCGAGTATCTTCTTTCAAACTTTCTGGCTTGTAGACATCACATACAACATCCAGTCTCAAAACATGTTGAAGTTGAGACTGAATGTATGGCAAAAACACATTGTTTGCATAGTCCTGAAATGTTTTTGAATTCACCGGTTTAAGCATATTAACGATAGCAGCACTATCAAGAATAAGAACTTCCACTGAAGGATTAGGTATGGATTTTTCTAATGAAATAAGCTTTTCTAGGCAGTACAGCAACTCTGCTTTGTCCCCATCTCGTATGCTACCATTCTTTGCCAATACCGGTGGACATGCCTGATTTTCGTGACTGAAGAAGTCGTCCAAATCTCCATTCCGTGTTTGAGAGGCTATATATAGCCTAGAAAAATGAGAACAATTATTCTTCAGGGATAAAAGTTGCAGTTGCTTGCTGGACTTCTTATGAACTGGAGGTCGGCTAAAGAGGTGAAGATTGTTTCGTTTAATAGGGTCAGCAATTGCCTTCGTCTGCTTCACTAATCTTTCTTCCACATAGGTTTCATACTGGTCTAGGCCAAGCTGTTCAATGTCTTTAAATGTATCACTCAGAGCTGTGTCTACAATGTTTCGGCTGTCCACCAGAAGATCCTCACTATCCTCAAGGAATGGATTTCCCAATTCTTCAATCACTTCAGTTAGTGATTGCATGTCTCGTGCAAATGCAGACTGTATGTGCTGCTTTTGTTCATGGTGACAGGTTTCTGTGCTTTATTTCTTCTTTTCATCAGATGTCTGAAATTCTCCAATCAAACGTGCCATTTCAGGGTCTGAGACCATCCATCGATGCAGAGCTGTAGAGTTTTCTGTGAGCCCAATAGCTCCACCATCACCTTTCACAATGGCATTATTTTGCTCGTGAGCTTGATCTATAGAAATGGCTGAAAATGAGCGTTTCGACTTCTTGACTATAAAATTCCGCTTGGCAAATTCTGCATAGATGCTAGGATGGCTCTGTTCCAGTGAAATCATGTCGTGCAAGCGAACTGGAGTCCACCTGGCATAGTGAGTGTGGTCCAAGGCAAAATACCATGGGATGATCTTCGCAAGAGCTTGAACATAGAGTTCAAAATTTCCCTCAGTATTGATCTTACGAAGATCAGTACATAGATTTCCAACTGTAATATGATGGACCAGAACTGGAACTGGGGGCATTTTTGAGCTTTTTCACCACACCACTTTTCAAATGTTCTATCTTCGATTTCATCTTCTACTACTGACTCATTGTAAGCCTTATTTAAAAGCAAGTACAGGTGTTAATTGCAGCTGCTATCCAAGTGTTTAGTTACTGTTGCTTCATTTGCCGTAATGTGTTTGCCTCTCTGCTACATGAAGATCATTACTGTCCTCAGTGAAAGGATTGCCCATATCTTCTATAACTCCGGTCAGTGATTTCACATTTTGCGTAAAGCAAGTTGGCTATGACAAGTTTTACTGTGCAGAATACTATGTGTATATCACTTACAGTTGCTTAAACGACCATAACTTTTGATTGAAAATAGATATAACTTTGATTCAAATTTTATATTATTCCTCTTAATATGAGCTTTCATATGATACCTAACATGGCACTATTTAGTTTAATAATTCAAAAATTACTACAACCGTAGTAATTACGGCATACTAATTAGCACCTAAAGGTCAAAAAAGGTCAAATCAGAGATGCCACTATAGCCTAAAATCATCTTCAGGTTGTTGGCTATCAGCATGCAAAATTTCATGCTTCTATCACAAAAGTCACAATACCCCTAAAAACATGCACATATCTGCTCTACTAGAACAACTTTCAGTTTATGTATGACTCTGTAATGGGATATGTAAAAATTGGTATTGTTACTGTCAATTGAGTGAATACATCATACACATTATGGTTCAAATGTTACTATAACTATATTTTAAATGAACTTTATTGCCTCAATAAATTGTGTAATATACATAATATATATATATGTTATATATACATATTATAATATATATTATATATATATACATTATGTACATTATACATAACTATTGTATGTTATATGACAGTTATGTATGGTGACTGAGTATACTTTCTGTTTACTCAATTTCAGATATATTACCTAGTTATTTCTTTTTCAGATGTTTATATTATAACATCTAGATTCTACAACAGCAAAGAGCATTTATTTAACTCTAGTTTGTAATCAATTCTTACTAGTTATAAATTATGAAACTAACCCAATTACATCGAGCAACATAAAGACTATATAAAATTGACGCAATACAAAGTAATAGCCAATGTTTTGTAAGAGTATACTAACTAACTGTAATCATTATCTCTCTCATAATTATTATATCTAAGTGGAGGCAGAAGGGTAGCTGCGAGAGAGAAGCTGAGTTTTCATCTAGATATTCACATGTTGTATGCAGTATGCTCTTTCAAGAGATTCTAAATACAACATTTACCTTATAAACATCCATCAATATCGATACTAAGTCTCATTTGCTCATCACTTCACACAGCCTGAAAAAACTCCACTAACAACCATTATTATCCCATCCAGGGTGGACACGCATTGACATCTGTGTGTATAAATTGAGATGTTAGTGTATTATGCACACACACACACACACACATATATCCAAACCTCCTTCCCCCCATTCACCAAGGAAAGTATGTTTATTGAATTTTAATCCAATAAAATCAAGTTATTTGTTTACTGTTCATCAAATTCTATTAAATGTGAACAAGTTTATAGCTACAATTACAAACCTTTGCACAGTTAGTTAGTATACTCTTACAAAACATAACAGTCAACAACTGCTGAGGTCTTTACAGTGTTGTTATTGTTCATTAATGCAAGCTTATTTTTGAATACCTGAATAAGAATATTTAATAAAATAGTAGCACAATAAAAGGTCTTAACATAGTCACTTAATGTCTTGACAGTCCTGAGTGGTTTGCAATGAAGAAAAAACATTACATCAATAACAGTCATCTCAGGAACCCATTCAGATGGAAGAGTACAACCTGAGTAACGCTGTTTCAGTTTCTCTTTCCAAATTGCTTTGGAACCTCTGTGGGGATTTCCATTCTGATTTAAATCCTGAGTAAGCTCGTCTCCAAAATCAGAGCAGACAGACCGACAGACAGACAGACAGACAGACGGGACGAATACTATAACCCTCTCGCGCATGCCGGCTGTGAGATAATAAAACCCAATGCATGGCTTTCTATATACTTTCAAGTGAGGTGCAATTTATGACACAATGGTGTTATAGACTTGGCAATATATAAGGACATACAATATTGTCAAAGAGTTCTCAATATTTTTTGTTTGGGTTAAATATCCCCGTTATAATGCCAAAAATATCAGAAACCCATACCATTATATGAAGAAATTTATAATTCCCTAATAATATAGTGACATAAATTCATGCCATTTATGAAACCCGCAGTGTGCATTATAGGCTTGTTATAGTCAGCACTGTTTGGTGAATGTTTCAGCATATAGAACATCAGCTAGAAAAAACAATAGACAATCGCTGCACAATTTTTAATGAAGATGACAGAGACATAGGAGTGCATCGTAGAATTATACACAATGGTGTAGTGCCTCATTCTTTACTTCAAATAATATTAATTCATTATTCTCAATTTGCCATTATTAATAATAAAAATTGGGTTTGTTGTAGCTTGGTTTCAACAGTAATTGTAGAGTTATTACCCATTTGAAATTATATAAATAATTGTTTGTCTCATGTGGGATGAATTGGAAAAGGTTAGCTCTCTCACGCCCAAGTTTAGTACACTGCCACCAGTTCTTCTCCACTCTTCAGACTAGCTCCACCACTAGGTTAATACTTTAATTCAGAAACGGGAAAAGACCATCCAGACACACACGTGATCAGCCTTTATTGCTTCACATGCGTATGCCCAGACTAATGAGGAAATGAAATACAATAACGGAAGTGAATGAAACATAGCTATCTACCACATAAATAATAGTTACATTCCTGCTTCAGGTCTGCATACATACATACACAATCATAATCACACATACACACATAGTCTGTTCTGATCTATATCTTCATTCTTCAGGAGGCTGTACTCACATCTCACTCGTAGAAAACATGTTTGTTAATGTAACTAAAACAGTAACTTTCAAAATTGACTTTTTACTAAAAAAATACTTCTTTTATTTTAAATAACAAAACACTCTCTTCACAGGTATTGTTGTTATGATTCTTCAAACTTCAATAACAAATCACAAACAGCTCAGTTATTGACATAGGAACCAATCCAAACTAGATTAAGTAAATGATTGTTAGAATAGAAAAAACAGACCATTTGAGTTAAAGAAACTAGAACAACTTTCAGTTCATGTATGACTCTGTAAACAATTAACTGTTTTATCATACACTTTCTAAATTTTCGACATAACTTTGGCATAACCAATTTATAATAATATTATCTATGGATAAAGAATATCTGTTTTACTCTATGTATTTTCTTTTCAAGCAATGTAGTATGCATTGGAAATCTATTTCATTACCAAAATGTAAATAATGACTATTGTTAACAATTGTAAAAGTGTTAATTGGATATGTAAAAATTGGCATTGTTACTGTCAATTTAGTGAATACACTATATACACATTATTGTTCAAATGTTACTGTAATTATTTAAATGAACTTTATTGTCTCAATAAATTGTGTCATATACATAATATATATATATATACATTATACATAACCATTGTATGTTGTACGTAATTCGTTTAAAAAAAACAATATTATTTTGAAACTTGCACTTAGCAAATATGCTAGAATTTTTTTTAATACATTGAATTAATTAGAATATGCCAAATGCAATTTGCAAAAACTTCGGACATGTAAAAGAACTTAAAAATTGTTGTTTACTAAACTTGACTAGATCTAGCTAGACCATAAACTTTGTTTGGTTACATTTCAACATGAATTTATGCTCAACAGTCTATATAGATGAATCCTTGATAAGAACTGAACCTGAGAACATTTAATAAAATATATCATTATTTTAGTAACTGCTAATGCTGTATTTGGGGTTGTGACCCATCATGTGTTATCCTGTGTAACTTCATTAAGTTGCTGTTGCTGTTAAATATGCCAAACCATAATAACAAGTATTACCTATAGCAATGGTTAGACTATTTCCTGTGTATAATGTAGTCACTGAAATGGGACAGTTAAGTGCTTTCAGTCTACTGTATGTATTTACTATGTGATACTATACATTTCATTGAAACTTTGGTTGTTATTCTTTGACTTTGCTTCCTTTTTCCACAAAACAGAGATGTATATTAAGCACAGAATGTGTGCAGACCACTTCAGTTCCATATTGAGTGTCTAGCATCATGAACAACAACAGTCAAGAAGAAAATCGAGATTTTTCTGATCTTTATGCTGTGGTAAACAAGAAGAAGAGCAACAAATGTAAGAATCAAGAAGAAAATAAGAACTCTTTTGCTTTGTATGCTGTAGTAGATAAAAAGAAAAATACCACAGAGTGTAAAGACCTGGAGAAAACCAGCAATTCATCTGATCTTTATGCTGTTATAGACAATAGCAAAAAAAAAGCAAAGATACAAAATGCAAAGCAGAATACTGTAAGTGAAAAATTAACTTCAAAAATTGATGAAACTAAACCTGATTGTGACAAAATTGATATTACTGTTCCTTTTAAAGCCAAGACAACACTGATAAACATAATCTGGGCAATATCATTCATCATATTGATAGTTTTTATTGTAGTATTGGTTATTACTACTGCTATTGGCTTTATCAAAGCCTCTCGCCAGCAGTCTCAGTCTTCTCACACTCTCATGGATAGCTCAACTACAGTGGGATTCACTCCAAATGATATTTCAACAATATCTTCTGCTCCCACATCCAGTGTAGAGGTTATGAATAGCTCTACACCAACTATCAACACTTTACATTCACATCCAAATTATTCTCACTTACAAAACTTGTTTGATTCAAATGAAATTCTAAAGCAGTTGGTACGAAACTGCAATAGTAGAGGTAAGAGGACATTATTTCAATGTGTCAACTCAGCTTTAAATATATATGGTATGAATGTGCTCATACCAGCCAAGTCTTGTAAGGAACTTCATAAAACGGTGACCAACAACTCCGGTTATTATTGGGTAACAGCATCTGATGGTTCCACTGTACAAGTCTATTGTGATATGATTGCAACTTGTGGCAACATGACGGGAGGGCTGACTAGAATAGCAAATCTTAATCTTAGCACTAAATCTCAGTATTGCACAGGAAATATCAGCTTTGACAATAATGGATGCTTTAAAACATCACCACTTCCTGGTTGTTCTGGATTTGTCTTTACTCCTCTGAATTTGAATTTGTCATACTTAAACTTATGTGGTACTGTTGAAGGTCGTTACTTTGGTTATCCCGAAGGATTTGCAGGAGACGGACGACCTTCCAATACTGCTATTAACGACAATTATGTAGATGGCATTAGTTTAACTTATGGAAACACATCTCAGAGAAGGCACATATGGACATTCAGTGCTTGCAGAGTAGGCTGTACTGCAAGAACTCCAGAGTTTGTAGAAAAGCATCACTCAACTCTTTCACTCGACTCTGCACAATCAGCTATTATGTTTCAAAGAAATTACCTCCCTTTGCTCAGCGAAGATATTGAAGTAAGATTATGCCAAGATGAAAACAGAGACACAAAGCCGAATGAAGGTTTATATCTTGGCAGTATGAACATTTATGTAAACTAATTTTGTAGTGACATTAATTCATTGAAAGTTAATATTATGAAATAAAATAGTTATAGACATCATCAGTAAATAATTGTTTATGAAAACGTTACGTTCTATTACTAAACATGTCAGAATTTCCTTCTCTTTTTTGTTTCATGGTTCTTCTACATTTTTTAAACAATTTTCTTTACATCCATTACTACGTCTCTTAGACTTAATTCGCATTATTTACTTTATATCATTTAATAAAAACCTCAGAAATTATTTAATGTTTTTAGTGCACTAAAGTGACTCTATTCCAAAACAGCAGACTTTTAAACTATTAAACTTGCTAAGTAGAATATTACTAATAAATAAACGTTTAATGATTGCAATTTATTTATCCACATTTAGTAAAAATGATGACAATAAAATTTTACAGTTTAATAATACAAGCTACTATAAAATAAGACATTTATCACATTCCTCAGGGAGTGATAATAGTGTGATATTTCTTGAGCAGACGGATAAACTTTTATGAGCCACAGTATAAAAGGCAACATAATGTTTTATATGCTATTTTTATAGAACACAATGAATGCTATTTCTCTATATTAATTAAGCAATCTATATACATTAAAAACATCTAAAGATTAAAATGGTATTGATCAAATGTAAAAAAATTATTTGAGCATATAATCTTCAAGCAACTTGGAGTAGTAATATTCAGGTGTCCTGTAATTGGTAACTGGAGTGCACTGAAATAACTCTTTTTATATACCAGATTGGTAGGACAATAACAAATGATGTTCATGCATTTATGGAGAACTCTCTATGCTTTCTAATTGTCTATATTTGTCTATGATTTATTAAACATAGTAGAGTGAAATAATATTTTAAAAAGCATAAAACCAATCAAATTTTGTGTAGATTTTTATGGACATGATATATGATATTCTTATAATAATTAAATATGTACTGTATCAAAAGATATTTAAATTGACTGAATTTTTCTTATGTACTTAATTAGATTTAAAAGGTGTCTATAGTGCAATAGAAAAATAATTCATTGTACATGTGGGGGCACTTGGCACACCAAGGTGTTATTCTTGCTGAACACCAGCTGGTTATGCTGCCACCAGTTCTCAATCCTCCGTGTGTAGCCATTGTTTGCATGCCCTAGTGTTATCCCAGTCAATCACTTTTAATATAATAATTAACTAAGAGATACTTCAGGACATGCAATAACAACAGCAAGAGTTGTGAGACAAAATATAGTGGTACTAGAGATTAGCCTTTATATAATTTGTGATCAGCTCCTCCCGACTACAGCTAGACTTCCAGAAAATATGTAAACATAAATGAGTCTACTAGCAATAACTAAATAATTGTATGAGCAGAAAACTAGTGTTCCTTTCTCCTGGGAGTGCATTCCTCGAGTCCCATGATTTCTCTGGGGACGTTTCCAAAGTACACTTCTATATTATCTGTATAATTTAAATAGCCATAATAATTTAGCTTAATTATGATGAGGCTAAAATATGTAAACATAAATGAGGCCACTAGCAATAAACTAAATCATTGTATGAGCAGAAATAGTGTTCATTTCTCCTGGGAGTGCATTCCTCAGAGTCTCATGATTTGTCTGGGGACGTTCCCACAGTACACTTCTATATTATCTGTATAATTTAAATAGCCATAATAATTAAGCTTAATTATGATGAGGCTACCTTATAAGGATTCTCATATTACTCATATAGTTTTGTAAAGATACATGCGAATACAAACTTTATTTACTTAGAGTAAAACAAAAAATTACCAACAATTTTATTTTCAGTTTAAACACCACTACGAGTGAAGTAAGGCTATAGATGTGCAAATATTACTTCAAACTCCAGACAATTTCTAAAAATGAATCTAATTTCTTTTTGAACATGTGTTATTTTTAGAAAGTTACAAATGCTGATTGAAGTAGTAAATAAAATAATTTGACATGGCTACCACGACATAAACTATTTATGATTACTTGTAGCTAATGAGATGCTGCAAACAATATCCTACAAAGGAGCTAATTGGTTAATTTCTCATAAAGTAAACTTACATCATAATGCATAACATGTCACTGGTAGAGTATGAAATGATTTATTTATAATACATAACTATTCTAAAATTTATCCCATCTTTAATGACTTTTACAATTATTTTGTAGCTGGCTACATATTCAATAATTCATAGGTAATTATTGTATTGACATGATAACTTAAATAAATGTTTCCGTAAATCTAGCCTTATAATATCATAAACAATAACAGTGCTATTCCAAAATCAGAAGCTGTTTCATTGTGTTTATTTAGAATAACATCACCTGTGGAAAGTTTCATACTTGTATCCCATCATACTGATAGATTTGTTATTCCTATGTTTAAGGGGGGAAATAACTTGATCTCATATATTGTTACTCAATGAACATATACTACATATTCAATAATACATAGGTAATATTGTATTGACATGATAACTTAAATGAATGTTTCCGTAAATCCAGTCTTATAATAATATCATAAATAATAACGGTACTATACCAATATCGGAAGCTGTTACGTTGGTGTTTATTTGGAATAACAACACCTGTGGAAAGTTTCATATTTGTAACCCATCACATTGATAGACTTGATATTCATATATACATCTAATGTAGTTTGTTATGGAAAGAAAGTGATCTCATTTGAATATTTATGCTACACATTCAACAGATCATAGGTAATGCTGTACAAATGACAAACAACTATCCATCACTGTCATTAATTAATAGTTATTGACTGTTTTGTTATTGTTGTGGTTATTGTTTTACAAGATGCATCTATCTATTATTGCTGGTTCCTTTACTACTGACTAATTATAATTGAGAGGGGCTAAGTAGTCATTAACTTCAAGTTGGGCGGCTTGAATCACTTTTTGACAGAAATGTTAACGTGTCATTGCTACGGATTACACATACATGCACACATACATTCATCCATACATCCATCTATACATCCATACATACACATTTTTTCTGAAGTCTCAATTTCCTTCTTGTGGCTACCTTTTGTCCCACACAAAGTTGGATATTGTAGCAGCGTAGCATGATATTTTTTATTAGTTTACGCGTGACCGCAATCTCTCAAACTTTCAGTAGGTCGTAGAGGAGCGAATGTATTTATTTTGAGTATGCTGGAACCGAGAATTTGGTCGCAGGTGGGAAATAAGAGGTGATTGCTTCTGGGAGGATCTAAATGCATTATATTTGTTGTAGTTAGTTACAATGGAGGCGCCTGATTTGGTCCATCCAGAGAGATGGTCGCTTCTCAGAGAGGTCGCTAATAGAAGTTTTACTGTACCCTGAAACTCACTTACAAGAAAGTGTATTTATTTACTAAAATTGATGTCTATCAAATAATTATTCAGATAAAGAAATAGTTGCATTATTAGTACTTAATTAATACTCAGGAACAATTTGCTTTTTCAGCTGTAATTTTAACTTATTTATAAGAAAAAATTATAAGCAGCTAGTAGTTACATCAATAAAATTATTGTAACACTGTTTTTAATACTAGATATCTTCACTGAAGTAATTTGTACTAGATTTAGTAACTCTTTGGAGTATAGTTGGCTGTAAAACTCTCTATGGGGCTCCCACACCCCCAAAGTCTTTCTTCAATTAGTACTCCATATGGTTATAGGCATACATTTCTTTAAACTTTACACATTTTATTGATGCAGTATATCTCATTTATTTAGTAAAGTAATGTTATAAGCACAGCGTGCAAAATGTATTTACTAAATTGACAGGGTCGCATGTTCAGTAAAAAACCAGAAGCAATTTAGTCTAATTGCAAGTTATTTCCTGGCCGCTGTTCTCAAATAGAACTGTTAAACTGCTGAACAATTATTCATTAGTTAAATAAGCAATCATACACCAAAATAAACATTCTCATGCACAGAATACAATTTCACATTCATCCCTGTCATGCTGTCACATTATCTCCTGTACCACCCATTTCACTTATCTCAATAAATTCTTGTTGTCTGTTCTTTTTCTGTTGAGTTCTACCTGGCTCGTATGATTAAGCTTAAATTACATCTGAACTAACTTTGCTGGGGCATTAATTCCTGGGATTAGTGAAGTATAGAGCCTGGTCTTCCCAATTTGAGACTTGGAAGCTGTAAACTCCTTGTGGCAGCAAACTACTAGTCTCTCGTGCTTAATCATTCCAACTCTGTTTCTACCACAGGCAGGAAGGGGCCAAAATATATTAGATTGAAACTTATGAAAGGATTATACATGATTTGGATATTATTTATGAATGTTAAGAACTTCAGTTAGCATACACTTGTCCTATGAACTGCATTGACTGTATTGGTACATTCTTCTCCATTATAATTTTTCTTTAAACTTGGTTGGGAGGGTGGACCCTGTATCCACCCCCACCCCTTATTTATTTTCCCATATTACAAGTGTTTCTGAAAAAATGTGGAATGTTTTTCATTATTGTAACTAAATGTTTAGACACCTTATAATGCATTTACCAGGAAAAAAATATCTGGATAATTCAACTCCGAGCACTTACGATCAATATCATTTTACTTAGTATTGCTGTCATATTTTTACCACATAGAATGCAAAATTTACAAAAAAGGAACATCTTTTAGTTACAACTGCTATGGAGATATCGTTTTTTTAATAACATGTACTTTAGAATAAAAAGTTATTCAAACACCACACATTATGTAACAACTAATTTGGGCATAGACATGTTTACTGGCCAAGTAAGAGCATTTAGCTAGTAGTTGTATAAGAGACAAAAATAATGAACATTACATCCTGTTTTGGCATAGTGTAAAAAACAAAATCATTTTGAATTTATTCTGAGTTAGTTTTCAAAAATAACAGGTTGAAGCTGAAGATAGAATATATTTTCCGCAACAATATTTTTAATTAGTGTTAGCATGTGCAAAACATTTTTTTTTTACCAATATTATCATAAAAGAAAATGTATTGGAGTAGAATAAACACTTGTTTGTCATAGCATTGGATACAGAAAACATACATTGTCAAAGTAATTATCTTTAAGCCCATATAGAAAATTAAGCTGCAAGGTGCTGATTGCTTTTTGTAGAAATGCATTCATAGTATACCTGTTGATTACCAATGGGAAGTAGAGTCACAATAAGAAATCAGCTAGAAAATCCTGTATCGAGGCTGAGATACATGTTTGTTTGCTTTTTGTAATTAGTAAAAAGCTTTATATACAATATATTAGTAATAAAGTTGTATATAATAATAAGTTTATATTTAATGCTAGATAGCTTCAATAAAGTATTTTATTTTGGGTTCTTGACAGTATAATAACTCACTTATCACAGTATGTATGCTGAATTGCACAAGCTCATGGCCCTCTAATAATCTAGTGGTTATAGCAACCAGGCTCAGGATCATTCCCTATCAAATGGGTCAAAATATCTCTTGGGGGTGTGGGGAATCCTACCCAGCCGTACAGAAAACATTTAGTATACAGTTAGTATTTACTGCTGTATTTAGGGAAAACCAGTTTTCTGTGGTTTGTTAAATAAAGAGAGAATAATTGATAGTCCTGATACATTAGATCACTTTTATGATGCCATTTTGATGCATATTTTATACAGACAAATCAGGCAACACTGAACTGACAGACATTGCTAAGAAATTCATAGGAAGAAATGAAAGAACATTTTCAAGGAACAAATTGATAAACTTTTACATCATAATAGTCCATTTAATTTTCACTATGACTTTATTACAGTTAAGAGTTTCCTTCACATTCTAGTCAATACTAAAAGCCATCAGTTGAAGTGGTGTTATCTTTACTTTGCTTGCATTTATAACAACTAATTCTTGGTAAAGTTAGACAACATGTTGTACAGGTTGTTAAAATGAAAGTTTTTTTAAGCTACTTTTACTGTTGTTAGATTTAGCCACTGCTTATTCTTAGACAAACAGAGATCCATGTGAAGATAAACACACAGCAAATACTAAAAAAAAAAAACATTAAAAGACCAATTATTCTCTGATCTTAGTGACTTGTTTTAGATTTTTGATGTTAATGTTAATCATTAGTTTTATGCATTACTATTGCAATAACTATTATTAAAGCTGAACAGTGAAGATATTTAACTATGCAAAAGCCAACATTTCTGAGTTTATATGCATATGTATTATGAATATAATATATACAAAAAAGCATGCTGTTGTGACAACTGTTTAATTCCAGTATTACTAGCATGCATGAACTTAATTGAGTAATGAAAAGGTTAATTCCATGAACACATCAAGTTCATTAAATAGTGTTTTGTGTTAAAAAAAGACTTCCAAAGCTGATCGTTAAACAGTCAGTGTAACATTGTTAATGCTTTAATTAAGTGCAATAGAATATAATTAATGAGACCAACTAGTGCACTTTCTTGTAGCTACTTTGCCTATCGTATAATGTTGTTCTATTCTATGTGGGAACATTTACTTAGCCTTGCTTGGACTTGTTCCTTTAGTAAACAGCAGAGCTTTGTTATGACTTGCTATTGCTGACAAACAATGAGTGGTTTACAACATGAAACTTCTACATATACTACCATTGAGAGAGAGCAAGATTAAGATGAATCCTCCTATAATCTTGAAAATCTTACCTTGATTTTAGTTTTTGTTGAATTAAGAACTGAAACCATGTATATAGGAAGACGTTGATTTGATTGATAATATTGAAGAATTTGTCCTACATATTCAGCTAACAACAATGTCAAATGAATCACTGCCTAAAAAATCTTCTCAAAATAAAACTACAGGTTCAAAAGCAAATATAAATTCAATATTACAATTAATAAATTTGTCTACACAATATTATAATAAAAAACAGCTATTAATCGGCGAGCGAGCGTAGCGAGCGAGACACTTACAGGGGTAACACAATTGAAAATAGGGGATGTTTATTTGGCGAGCGAGCGTAGCGAGCGAGACAGTATTAGGGGTGGATAATGCAAAATCGGGTATATGTTATATGTATATATGTATTTGGGATGGTACGTAGGCCCTTTAAACGTGCGCGGGAAACTTTTTTCTCCAAAAAACACGGCTTTTTAGGCTTGACCCCAGTTTATTCTGAAACTGCAGCATTAAGCAAGCCTTACTTTATACTTAAGCTCCAAAGTGTGAATAAATTCCTGCGAAAATGCTTGCTTTTCAAGAAACAAAAAGTTGATTCGACCGGTTACTATGGCATTGAAGACCCTTTTCCAGACTTAATTTCAAAACTTCGCCGTTTTATGGGGGATAGCGGAGTGCCGGTTGTTGGTTGTCAAGAGCCGTTGGTAGGTAGTATTAATGCTAAGGAAGCTACTACTTCTCGAGGGAAGCTGAGGTAAGTACGTAATTCCATATTTGTAAGCTAAATATGCAAAATTAACTCGGGCCTTTCTTTTTTGTAGCTAAGAGCTTGTCAACAGTGACTGGTAAATTCAAATAGTTAGATTGGCTCAAATTTGGTACTACAAAAGTTACCACTGCTCAAGAAAATGAGGTAAGAAAGTAATTTTTGTATTTGTGTGCTAAAATTGATTGTCTTTTTTTTTGTAGGTGAGAGCTTGTTGTCAAGAATTCAAGGTAATTCAGATGGTCAAAGTAACTTCAATTTGATACTACAGAAGTTATCAATACTCAAGAATGATGTAAGTAGTAATTCCATATTTGTTGGCTAAAATCACAAATAATAACACTGGTTTATTTTTTTATCGTAGCTGAGAGCTTGTTCAAGAGTTACTGGTGATTGAGATTATCAGAATGGTTGATGTGTGATACTACAAAAGTTACCATTAATCAGGTAAGAGAGTGATTTTGTATTTGTTTGCTGAAATAAAAGGTCATAACTGCTATTATAGTGTTTGCATGAACTAAGCTCAAACATAGTAACAATACTTAGTTTTATGTTACCTAACATCAGGCTCGCTCGCCATTTGTGCTCAAGCACACCACTAGTTATTTATTGGCGAGCGAGCGTAGCGAGCGAGACACTTACAGGGGTAACAACACAATCAAAAATCGGGGATGTTTATTGGCGAGCGAGCGAAGCGAGCGAGACAGTATTAGGGGTGGATAATGCAAACTCGGGTATATGTTATATATATGTATGTATGTATGTATGGATGGTACGTATGCTCTTTAAACGCGCGCGGGGGGAACTTTTTTCTCCTAAAAACACGGCTATTTAGGCTTGACTCCAGTTTATTCTGATACTACAGCATTAAAGAAACCTTACTTTATACTTAAGCTCCAAAGTATGAGAAAATTCCTGCTAAAACGCTTGTTTTCAAGACACAAAAAGTTGATTCGACAGGTTACTATGGCATTGAAGACCCTTTTCCAGACTTAATTTCAAAACTTCGCCGTTTTATGGGGGGATACGGATTGTTGGTTGTCAAGAGCCGTTGGTAGTCAGAATGTCGTAGTATTAATGCTAAGGAAGCTACTACTTCTCGAGGGAAGCTGAGATAAGTACGCAATTCCATATTTTGTTAGCTAAATATGCAAAATTAACTCTGGCCTTTCTTTTTTGTAGCTAAGAGCTTGTCAACAGTGACTGGTAAATTCAAATAGTCAGATTGGCTCAAATTTGGTACTACAAAAGTTATCACTGCTCAAGAAAATGAGGTAAGAAAGTAATTTTGTATTTGTGTGCTAAAATTGATTGTCTTTTGTTTTTGTAGGTGAGATCTTGTTGTCAAGAATTGAGGGTAATTCAGATGGTCAAAATAACTTCAATTTGATACTACAGAAGTTATCAATACTCAAGAATGATGTAAGTAGTAATTCCATATTTGTTGGCTAAAATTACAAATAATAACACTGGTTTATTTTTTATCGTAGCTGAGAGCTTGTTCAAGAGTTACTGGTGATTGAGATTATCAGAATGGTTGATGTTTGATACTACAAAAGTTACCATTAATAAGGTAAGAGAGTGATTTTGTATTTGTTTGCAGAAATCAAATGTCATAACTGCTATTATAGTGTTTGCATGAAGTAGGCTAAAACATAGTAACATTTTATGTTACCTAACTATATCAGGCTCGCTCGCCATTTGTGCTCAAGCACACCACTAGTTTATTTATTTATTTGTATATATGTTTGGACGTACGTATGTCATTTTGTACTTTGACCCTCACGTTTTTGTGTTAGTTCGGTTGTCGACCCCGTCCCAAATTGCACTAAACAGAATCCTCTGGTTTATTGATCAGTACCCTTATCACCCTAGAAATTGAATTGTTTACCGTTTTGAATTCTTTTGCGGGTGCAGTTAAAACTTGAAAACTTAAGGGACTATTCGAGTTAGTGGCGATAGTAAGTCAATGTGTTTTGTCATGGTTATAAGCCGTGCGCAACAGTATTTACTTGAAAATACATTGTCCACTAGACCACTGCGAAGGTAAGTCTGTGTAGGTGCATGTGTCAAAGCATTGTGTGTTACAACCACTACTTAGCTAAAGAATACCACAAAGAAAACTTTTAAATAACGCGTATTGCTTGTTTTGTTTTGTTTTGTTTTTCCTTCCAAGCAGTTAGAGTTGTTACTATGGCACTGAAATCCGTTTACCCTGTATGCTAAATTTAAAAACTGGACTTTTTTTTCAGTAACTTCAGTGTTAGAAGTCAAAATCATTCATATAACAGTAGTATAGTCTTTAGGCTCGCTCGCCATTTGTGCTCAAGCACATCACTAGTTTATTTATTTATATATATGTTTGGACGTATGTATGTCATTTTGTACTTTGACCCTCCGTATTTTTGTGTTCGCTCGGCGTTCGACCCCGTCCCAAACTTCACTAAACAGAATCCTCTGGTTTAGCGACCATTACCCGTATCACATTAGAAACTGAATTGTTCACGGCTTTGAATTGTTTTGCGGGTGCAGTTAAAACTCATGGGAGCTCCATTTCTATTCGAGTTAGTGGCGGTGGTAAGTTAATACACTATTTGTCACAGTTATAAGCACTACTCAGCAGCATTTACTTGACAATTCATTGTCCACTAGACGAACCACGAAGGTAAGTCTTGCGTAGGTATGTTCAGTTGTGTGAAAGTATTGTGCGTTACAACTACTATTAAGAATATCACAAAGAAATTTTTAAATAATGTGACTTGATTTTGTTGCTTCTTTTTCAATTCAAACAGTTGAGGGGAGTGGTTACTATGGCATTGAAACCCCTTTACCGTATATGCGTAATTTAACAACTCGACTTTTAGTAGTTTGAATAACAATAGTGTAGTTTAAGGCTCGCTCGCCATTTGTGCTCAAGCACACCACTAGTTTTAGTATTAATACTTTTGAGCTGCATTATTGGATTACTAATCCTAAGTGTTACTGCAACCTTTGGTTTTGCCAGGCTCTAGGAGCAGGGATTTGACCATGTTGTAAAACATGACCAGTCTCAGAATAAGCTGGAACCTACTGAGCTGAAGCTTCGCGTTTTCCGTTCTTTTGAACGAAAGTGCCTTGCCATTTCTTCCTCTGCTGGAGGGACTGCAAATAAATAGTGTACCATTGATCCCATAGTTCAGTGGAGAGTAGATTCACCAAATTCCAGCGCTTTAGATGGCAAATTTTGGTGGTAGATGGAACTCTAAGAAGGTAAGGAACGGAGAGGTCTACCAATCAAAAGGTGGACAACTGCAGCAACATTATACAATTCCAGCTAAACTGATATTTGCACACACCCTTTTTGTTTCCTTAGTGTAATTGTACAGACTTGCACAAAGAGTTACAATTATTTTTGTACTTGATTCTTATCCACATTAGAGTCAATACTAGAAATCACTTGTTGAAGTGTTGTTATCATTACTTTGCTTATATTTATAATAACTAATTATTGGTGAAGTGGGACAAACAGGTGCTTAAAAGTGAAAGTGTTTTGAAATTACACTTACAGGTGTTGGACTTGCCAAGTACTTATTTAGGCAAACGGAGAGCTATGTGAAGATAAACATACAATGAGTTTGACCAATCCGGTATTGGTGATGTTTTAACATTAAACAAAACTTAGTAAGAAAATATTTCAATAGTGGTATAAATTGCAAAGAACTTTAAAAAGGTTAAGTATATCCACTTCCATGTTTTACATTAGACAAAATATGGCACAATATGCACACAATAGAATGATTATTTCCATGTACCTCTGTTAAAATAAACTCTGGGTCATTTTTGTATGGGTTGGTGTGTTCGGTGTTTTAAAGATTACCTGTGACATTTGCAGCTTCCCTCCCACTAAATGCAAATACTATACCTGAACAGGTAACTACAATATCAAATGAATCAATGACTAAAAATAAAACCACAGGTTCAGCACAATTAATATGAATTCGATGTTGCAATTAATAAATTCATGGGATTTAAGCGGTAGCTTCACAAATGCACTTAGGAGTGTTCAAGGACCAGATCACTAAAGTTATCAAAAGTAAAGTTAACCTAAACAGGCTGATCAGTTCGTTATAGGTAATTAGAATAGACACAAGGTAACTCTATTGATCTATAAAATAACTGACAAAATCAACAACTGAAAGAACGAGGATAAAATTAATAAACAAAATATAACTTGGAAACGGTAAAGCTTGACGAACATCGACGATTGACGAACATTGATAAAAGTGTGACAATAATACTCAAAAAAGTTAACTACAATAGGTAAATGAATAAATGAAATATGAATAATTATAATAGTTGTTTGATGGTTGTTTCTTCACATCAGGGAGGAAGACTAGAAGAGTACCTAACTTTCTACAAACCAGTAAACTGATGCTAGCTACAAATATGCTGAATAACCTGAAACCAATCAACAGTTGTGAATAAATGAAATAGGCAGATTTATTGAGCAATGTACATAACTGACTATACTCTGCAATTCTATACTATCTGTTTCTGTATAATACGATAACAGGAAATCGCACTATAGTCACCAAAAGCTTGTTATTCTTTCAACATTGCAGTGTAATTTTCATAAGGATGCTTCTGTCTATTAAATGTTAAGGATTGTACAGTTAATAATCAGTTCAGACACAGCATCAGAGATTCTGGTAGCATGTCTGATCTTTATGCTGTCGTAGATAAGAAAAAGAAAAAGAGTCATAATAGTTCGAAACAACAAAGTGAGGTCTCAGATCTCTATGCAGTTGTGAATAAAAAAGGAAAGGAGAATATTACGACGGCTGTGAAGTATCATTGCGATGATATTGATTATGATACTATTGATCAAACACACACAAATAATGATTCTGCTGAAAGAATAGAGATGACCAGTATTACAGAAGAATACTCAGTGGTTGACCAGTTTAATCATGGCAAAGCTGAATATTCTGATAAGCAAGGAATCACTTCTCAAATTGATAAAAATAATTGCAGACAAGATATTTCTTTTCCTAAGTATCATCATGCACTCTGGGCTATAGCTGCCACCATTATGCTGATACTGATAGTAGGTTTAATCACTACTACTGCTATTGGTTTCACCATCAGAGTAACAACACAAGAATCTGACACAACATCTTCATTGGAATGTTCCAGTGTCTACCATAGAAAAATCACTTGATCAGGCATCTAGAACTGAAAATGATCCTAGCACGGAAGATATGACTTATACTACTCAAAATATTGACATCATACTTGCAAGAAATAATGATTCGCACTTGCTAACCTTTTTAAGTAGCAAAAATCTTTCTGGACTACTCATTGATTGTGTTGCCAGAAGACAGTTTTCAATAAATGAATGCGTGAGCTTAGTTCTTAGCCTTTATGGCAAAACCATACTTTTACCTGCACTTTCTTGTAGAGAACTTTATACAATTGTGCCTAATGTTATTTCAGGTTATTATTGGGTGACACTTTCTAATGGTTCTAGCATACAAGTCTATTGTGAGATGACCAAATCTTGTGGCAACATAACTGGAGGATTGACTAGGATAGCTACAATAAACTCTTATACTAGATCACAATACTGCACAGGAGAAATCAAAGTAGATAATATTGGATGTGTGCGAAAATCATCACGCCCTGGATGCTCTGGAATAACATTTAATTCAAAAAATTTGTCTTATTCTCAGATGTGTGGGATGTTAGAAGGTGCCTATTTTGGTACTGGTGAAGGTTTTATGGATAGGCCAATGAATCCTTTATTAACCGACACCTATGTAGATGGCATTAGCATAACTGATGGAAGTGTTACCAAACACATTTGGACATTTAGTGCTAAAACAAATGGAGACTGCTGCAGTAATGCACCCATCTATGTAGCAGGCCATTGCTCGTGTCTTAACACAACATACTATCCACCATCTTCTCGTGTCATAACATTTCAAAGGAACTTCCAACACTTCAGTAATCAAGACATTAGAGTTAGATTATGCCAAGATGAAGAAAGGGACATTCAAGGAGGAGGTCTTAATGAAGGCGTGTATTTGACAAACATGGACTTATATGTGTACTGACTGTTTCAACAAGTGATGTATAAATTAGAAATACACAGCAGATAAAATGTAATTGTACTTTTATTCACATGTTCAAATAGATTAATGTAAGCAATAATTGTGATCCATTAAAGTAGGATATTAGTTGATCTAATTCAGGTATCCAGAAATTTCTGTCAACTACAATGTATTATAGTAGACATGTGAACTTTACAGCAACATCAGCTCTAGATAAACACCTGCCATACCTGTTTACTAGTTTACTTAAACCTCACATGAAGCTGTTATTGCTTCTATTATTACATAATTCATAACGTTTATTCTAACAAGGAACAGAGATATGCTTGTCTTATACTTAAATAAACAACTCAGTATTTTTCAGAAGTGTTGTCATTACTATCATAAAAATGAGACAATGTAACTCAATATTGTTATACATTATTGGCAGTAATTGGTATTGTTAGCAAAACAGTCACGAAACTAACTACCAAACAGAAAGGTTTTGGTATATATGGTAGAAAATTGAATACATACCTGAATGTCTAATATAAATTAGTAGATAGTGAAAACAACAACTGGTATCTCAATATTTTCTTCTGATACTTCAATGACCATGTGGGAAGAAAGCTAAGGGTCTTTTGATTAGTATGTGTCTCTTTGTAACATGTTGGCCCAACTAAAAATCAGTAGCCTTTTAGACTATTGTTTTCATAACCAGCCAACAGAATGCCTCATTTTGACTGGATCGTATTGAAAGAAAAAATACCATATTGACTGTTGGTGAATCCACAAGTCTATGCCTTCTGCAGCAAGGAAGAGTTTGTCCCAAATTATTGTGCACTACTTTTATATAACCTTTAGGATAAGCACAATGAAAACATTTTCCTACTTTTTTTGTTAGTTTCTGGTAGTTTTATGTGGAAATATAACCCATAAAAAATATGAGAACTCCTAACCTTAAAGGTATAACCAAAATCTACTTCCTGTTGTGGGTGGGACTTAGTGGTGTTGTAGTTAGGGAAATCGCTGTTTGTTTAGTAAGCCTATGTGGGCTTGCTTTAGTTAGAGCAATATCCCATCAGTCTGAGGCAGAAAATAAATAGCCAGTATAGATCAGTCTACAGTTCATCTGAGGTAATGATGGTATAACAATGGAGCCAGATTCCTTAATCACTTTCTATTCAGTCATTCAAACTCAAAGTCAGTTGAAGTTGTATTATGTCTTGTGTAAATTGTGACTTGGAATTATTGAATTAAATTGTATATTGAATTTAACTTAAGCTATGACAATGAAATTATAGGATAACTATGGCATTTAGTTGAGTAAGCCCAATTAAGCTAATATCAGTGTCTATCTATGTATTGCTTCTCTTTTCAATAGATGCTATGTCCAGGCCCCAGATCCTAGAGGAATAGAAGAAACATTAACTAGTTCATTCCTATTATATATACACATATTTATTATTTTACACGACATCTTGTCACTTGGGGCTGACGTCGTCATTCACATCGTTGTCGTTCTCATAGTCATTGTTTATTGTTGTTGTTGTTGTCAACGTTTCATTCTTACTCATTATTCTCTGTTACTATCATTGAATTATTCTTTGCATTTATTGTCAGTGACAGATTAATAATTATAGCTAGCATAGCTACTCTATTCATATCCAGGATTGGAACTGTGTCATCTGTGTGGCCAGAGATAGTTCAGGAATTCTTGTTGGAGCTCTAGTCCAGACAATCTATTCTTGAGTGTGCGAGCATCTGCATTGCCAGTTAGGCCAGGCCTTACAACCCTGATTGATCAACCCATTGACGTAGGCTTACTTATTCATGCACAATTGATAGCAAATTGGCCCTGGACTGCTTAATACTATCTTCATTTTAAAGAACCATCCAAGAAGCTATGGCTAAAAGTTACTGTATATCTATAAACATTACATGGCTTATCCGATCTGCATTTGTAATATGTCCTACATGGTGGTAAATACAACACTCACACCTTATTCACTAATGTTGTGGTCTTCACAATACACCAATAAACTCACTAGATACTTTGGATAAATAGTCTACTATGCTAAACATGATGTAACAGCAAGTCAGTCAGAGTCATCACTGCTGGTATCTGAAGCACCACCATTTGTATTCTTCACATAGTTATAGGAACTAGGGGGAAGGAGTGGGGTGGGGCACTAGAAGCATGTGCCACCCCACCCTATTTTGAACCTCTTTTATAGAAGCCATGCATCTGTAGAACAATTAGACATTGCCAAAATTTGTGTTTATGTAAATGATAAGAGAAAATTTCTTCATTAATTTGAAGATAATAATATATGCTTTATACTAGCACAAATATCCTTGAATGAGTGTACACTCCTTCAAGCATATTATTGTCCTTGTAGAGATTCCAGACTTTCTTTGTTTTAGTTATTTATACTTAAAATATCTTGAAGGCTTAGATATAGTTTTTCTTCACATTCTCCCTGTGGGGAGATCGTCCCATATTAGCCTTAGCGGAAACCTCGCGCACTCTGGGGCCAGTTGTTCGCTGCCACCAGAATCAGTCTATATCTCGCTCTATCAGCCTTCCCCAGCATACTGGCTCCCTTCCCGTAGGTTAGGATTAAACGGTAATGACAAGAATTACACGACGTATCGTGAACACGGATCACAACAGACTGACTCACGCACGTGCTGACCCGAATGAAGGTCAGCGCATGCGCAACACAACGAAGAAACCATCCGGACACGCCCGGGGCACAAATCATGCACAATAACAAATGTGACCACACCTACTTAACTAGCTAGTTACGAATAAAAGTGATATGATACACGCAATGATTACATACACTAATATCTGTCTCTTTGCTCAGTTCAGATTCTACTTTTCTCTTCTCTTTAAGTGGCTCCGCCCACATCTCCCCCTCCTTCTTTCAGCTGATGAGTATCATCAGCTTCTGCATGTTCTTCTCCCACAGCACCTCTGCTGAAGCAGTCTGCCACAATGTTCTGTTCTCCCTTTCGATAGACTACTTCAAAGTTATAATCAGATAGTTTCATCGCCCAATTTAACAGTCTGCGGTTGTGCTGGGGAGCAGTCATCAAGGACACCAACGGTTTGTGATCTGTGATCACCTTAAACTTCCTCCCATACAAGTAGAAGGCAAAGAACCGGATTGTTTCATACAGGCCCAGGCCCTCGAGCTCCTGAGCTGAATATCTCGTCTGAGCACTATGTAGTTGACGAGAGAAGAAGGCTGCTGGCCTCAGGGCAACTTCTCTCAACACCGATAGAACTGCGCCAACACCAGAACTTGACGCATCAGTCTCTAATATGAACATGTCAGAGTCACACGGAATACATAAACACACATGATTGCACAACTTAACTTTGAGTTGGTCGAAAGCCTCCAACATCAGGCTCGTCCACCCAACCACCGCAGGCACAGACTTGGACGTGGAGGGAGTCAGTAAGTAGGACCACTGATGAAATCCCCGGATGAACCTGCGGTAGAAGTTCACCACACCCTTAACTGCCTTAGCCTTGGGAAGAGGACCCACCAAATCTATGGCAAGACACTCAAACGGCTCAGTAAGAACCGGTCTCTCTACTACTGGTGCCTTTGGGGGGACATATTTGGACTTCATCTGACACACACTACATGACTTACAATGACCATAGACTTCTTTTGACATTCCCGGCCAAGTAAAATATTTAGCAATCATACGCAAGGTCTTTTCTCCACCCAAATGTCCACCCTTCTCATGAGCCACTCCCATGACCTTCTTCCTAAATGACTTGGGAACCACTAACACGTCTCGGAACTGATCCCAGCACACAAACTTCGACAGTACTAGCAAACCCCTCTTCCAACTAAACCCTCTCTCTTTCCTCTCTGCCTACTCTCTCCATTGTTTTAAACTCTCATCACACAACACTTCTTCCCTGAATTTCTCTCTGTCACTACCTGCCTTAACAGGTACCATTCCCTCTATGAACTGACCAACTTCTTCACTCTCCATATTACTACCTCTAACCTTTCCCTCACCAGGTACTCGGCCCTCAACGCGGGAAACAGACGAATCTGTTCCCACCTCAACATTGTGAGCCACAGATCCGCCTGTGCCCACTTCTCCACCAGTATCATCTCCAGAAGATTCCAAACTCGACTCCTCAACTAATTCCACAGCATCATCTGCCGAAGTATCCAGCTCAGTACCTCCCGTCGACTCATCAACCTCGTCCTTAGACCGTAAAGGCGTTGGCTCAGCTCTGCTATCCTCATCATCTATGACATCATTATAAACAACATTGTTATTAGCACCTGCAACATCACTCTCAGGATAGGCCAACGGGTTCACCCTAGCACTATTGTCATTCTCAAATGACATTTCTTCTCTACATTGGCTCCTAGTCATTACAGACACACTACCTTTGTGAATCACATTCAAATACACCTGTAATTCTCCCAAGTCATTCAAATCCAATGGCAACAAGCACCATGGAAATGGATGCTCTCTGTGGTCTACAATGACTCTTTTAGTCAACCAAACTCCCTCTAACTCAAATGTGCAATCGGCAAGTTCATAGGGCACCATATCCTTATTGATACCCGACACCAAACAACTGCTTCCCACACAGGGAAGTCTCTGGAACTAAATACTTTGGGACCAAACCATAGTCTGCCCCAGAATCTATCAATATCTCAACTTCTTTGCCACTAACCACTCCTTTCACTACATTCTTTTTTTCCTCAGATGGAAGATTAATAGTCATTGGGTTCATCCGAGCTGG
>WLWD01001388.1_pt1 | contig 42565 bp, 12 predicted proteins | sample 6712731 | NCBI WGS metagenome assembly WLWD01 (sample SAMN12718690, study PRJNA576275) | sponge metagenome | isolation source: marine sponge | host: Mycale hentscheli | place: New Zealand: South Island, Marlborough, Capsize Point | collected 2014-11-01 | reverse complement strand
GCATTTTTGCTTGAAGTGCTGTAGCTAGAAATCATAGCATCATTACTTGAATATTTATATATCATAATCATTTTATTTGATTAGCTTTACTGGCATTTTTACGACATATCCTCAATTTTTGGGTTATGATGACTGACCAGAGACTTATATATCTCTCTCCATAGCTAGTTACACATAATAATTGCATACAACTTAAAAAGATTTTCTAAAGATTATGAGTCAAGATTCTAAAATAGGCATTTAGTGTGATCACACACACACACACACTCCATACTCTCTACACACACATCAACACACAATACTACAGACAGTGCCAATGTGACCAAACATCCAATCTTTAATTAGTTCATATATTATTTGAAATCTTTATTCTATAATTTTATTCTGCCTTTGTTAGTAAATAGCCCTCTCACTAGTAGTATGATTTCTATTAAAGACAAAAGAAATAATTGATTTGGCTGAGCATTATTTAAGTAAGCATTGCCCAAAAAGTTAAAAATTTAAAATGGCAGGTCTACCAGTGAGAGGGTTATGACATGATGACATATAATTTTCTTTTAATTTTGTTTCCTGCCAGACTCACATTCAACCACATTAAAAAGTACAGGTAATTTAATAAAAAATTTCCTCCACTCGCTAAGCATATAATATTATTTTGTTATTCTCTTTAGCAGTCATCATCACAACAAAAACAACAGATGATTCACCAAATACTACTTTCATGTTACCAGCAGACGCATGGTTAACAAATAAAGCACTACAGCTCAGCTGGTCTCTCTTTTGTTCCTTCTTTATAACACTTCCAATAATGTGTCTTTACTAAGAGATTGGTGATGATGTCAGATAGCTGTGCATTATTTTTATTCATTTTTTATGATCAAGATGTTATTAATTAAGTCTCACATACAATCATTGTAGACAACCACTGCCACCAGCTGTTTTAATAACTAAAAAAAGAAATTCAAATGTGTGTTGCATAGATAATTGTTTCAGATGTCAGTCTATTTGTTGTGGTTTAAATTACAAAGCATTTTACTCATTTTGATCACTATGATGTTTGTAGTTGTTGTTCTTTTGTTATTTTCAACTAACTCATCTCAGTAGCACGTGGTTTTGGTAATAATGTGCTAAACACTGATGTAAAGTTACTGTTACTAACTGGTATTTGATATAGTTTGAAAGAAATGATTACCAGCCTCTTCCATTGTCATGTCTTGTGGTTTTTGTTGAACAATAAGTGCAGTATTCATAATAGATATTGATTTGTAATACATATTGAAAAGAAGAGGCAGCTTACAGTTATGTTAGTGCTCGAGACAATAATACTATATAATTCCTAGCATTAACAAAGGCAATCTCTTGAACTGTCAACAATTTAAGGTATAGATTTGTCTATAGATCAATAACTGTTATCATTCAAGATTAACTTATCCACAAAAGCACATTTAATTTGTTTCCATATCAACAGAAACAGAGACCACACCTGTTATTACAACAACAGAGTAGCTAACTACACAGCTGATAATATCAACAGAAGTGTCAACCTCCCAGCTGATAACAAGATATATCAACCTCTCAGCTGATCACAGATGGCTTACAAAACGGGCACATAGCTGCAATAGTTGTATCACTAGCATGGTGCTGCTAACTACTGCATGGTAGTCCTCAAATGGTGTATGGGACAATTGCTCGTACATAGTTCACCGATGTTTCAAATACTACTGTTTTTGGCCACTAGTATACAAACTAATGTATATCGTTATAACTGTGTACCAGGTTAACTATACCTGGTGTATTACTACACAGGCCAAAATATTCCATAAATGCATTTACAGTGGAACATTTAACAGTGAATACTTGGATATACACCAGTGTATAAAGTCATACACTTTTGTTATACACGCGGCATACTCCAGTGACTCTATCTTACTTACCACCAGTGTGTATCTTTCATAATAGACTGTATTACTGGAGTACTGTGCATTACCTTACACCAGTGTACACCATACTATGTGTACTAGATATGTTGTTGGAGTATACCCTGTGTATTCTTGATAATGTCTTACCACAGCATGCAATGTATAGATACTAAGTGATTAGAACTAATTCCCTCGCTGACCTGCGGGGTGTGAGGGGGTGTGGCTAGCTAAGCTAGGGGCAATTAACTTGACCACTTTCAGTTTAGATATTAGATTGACTATAATTAGGAACAAGAGAAAAGAGCAGATCAGAAAGAGATTAGACGTTGAGTGTGATGCGCATAAGATGCGCATTATGAACAGGATGACTTGGAGCAGAGTTCAGTGGTTTGTGATGAATCTCATTACCGTCTCCGGCAATGAGATTCGGGTAAGGGGATGACAGGTGCATTAGAAACTATGGAGAAGAGGGACAGATACAGATAAGCATAAGATTAGAAATAAATGAATTAAGACAGATACATGCAGGTAAACAAATGAAACATGGATATTGTGCATTCAGTTTCAGTTTGTAGATTACTTCCGGGCCGGCCGGGCTTGACATCTCTGGTTGGGCGTGGAGCCCAAACACTAAGTATTTGCAAATGTTTTCTTAAAATGACGCGATACATGTATAGAATTCTTTGGCAGTACTACTGATTATTATAATTATAAATTTCTTAGCTAGCTATGTGGTAAAAAAATTTATAATAATAAAAAGTCTAAAAATGTTTTGAAGAGTTTGATGAATCCACTATCCAGGGCCACACTTGATGTGCTGTCTGCCACCATCCCGAGCTACTCTGGTTTTTGTCATAGCTGCAGTCCTCATCAAAGCGCCACTTACTTCTCACCATCTGCCCACAATGAGCCAATCGGTTTCTGAGGATAATTTTTTAAAAATTACAAAAAATTGGCTGTAAACAATACCCATTAAAAGAAATGAACTGGTAAACAATAACACATAAAAAATTTAAAACATTTCTGTGTAAATTACACTTGCATGAAGTATAATTGGGCGAATAACATGAAATAACTTGGTAAAAAAAGTGCCAATCCATGAACAAAGAAACTCAACTATCACAATAATTCCGCCACACACAACTTCAATTATGACAAATCATACGGGTCTAATCGCCACGAGATAAGGAAAAAAATGAGAGCACAAAAATTAGCAAAAACAATAGGAGATTAAAGCAATTTAAATACTATTAAATGTCATTTGATGCAATAACTTTAAACAGAAAACAGAAAAGCAAAAGACAAGGAAAAAAGAAAAGAAAAAAAACATGAACAAAAATAAACAATTTATTAATCAGAAGTAAGCTGATCTTCTGTCAAAGTGAAAACATTTTTACAAAGAATAGCACACACGCAACAATATAAACTTGAAGTGATGACAAAGTACACTACACACACAACAAATAAACAGTAACAGCAACAAAAAAAAAGTGTTATATAGCGTAAGTCGCCTGTATCTTAGCTATAGACCATTCCAGTTCTATTATCAACCGGCACAGTTTTCGGACATCATGGAAAATTAAATTTTATCAACTGGTATAGTGTACAGACATTCACAAAAACACCCAAATAGTAATACTGAGTTGTGTAATCCTTGCTTTATTTTGTTTTTTTGTATTTTTCCAGGAAATAGTGGCTACACTGTGCTTGTGACTTGTGGGTACTAAACACTGCCAGGAAGTTTTTTGGATGACGAAGGTCAAGAGCACATAAGCCCACATGATTACAATGATTTTTTTTCCTTCATATTATAATAAATTATTATAATGTGATAATACCACAAAATAGCAAACATGGTTGTGGGGGTTGCCTCGGGGATTGTAATCTCCTCAGTTCCTCCGCGACAAGATTGGGCTCGTACTTTCACCAGTCCCACTGTAATAGTTTAGCTTTCGCCGCCACCAGAATCAGTGTGACTTATGCCCTGTGCGCAGGCGAGTTCTATTCCTTTTACAAAATAGAAATGATACAAGCACATAATATAGACACACAAGCGATGGTAATAGTTCCCAACACACGAGACTGACTGACTTCCACAACACGCACACTCAGTTTTATACTCCACGCACGAACACTGAAAAAACATACAATAGGCGTGGGTACAGCCACTTACACGTGGATGGTGCCACACCTAGCAACTGACTACTAAACTCAAACAACTAAAATTCTGAAACACGCACAACGTTGAACAGAACTTAATATGACGCACATCATAAACTTTACATTCGTTAATAAACACACAACATTACACGTATCATGAGAAACAATCACATAGACATTCTATCTTCTTCTTTTTGTCTTCTTCTGTCTTTTTCCCCACAATGATTATGATTAGTTCTGAATCGATACCAATTCTTTTGTACTAAAAAAACAACAACTTGGTTAGTGGTCGATAATAAAGCAATGCAATTTGAAAGTAAAAACATAACAGGTAATGGTCGTCTACAGACTTCGAGGAGTCCACATATCTCAGGGATTTATCTACTTTTGTGAAGAGTTGCGCCACTCAAATGAAGGTTCAAACTCCAGGGCTTATTTTGGTGGAAATTTTGTCGCAGGAAGGAAGTATAGTATGTGTGTGTGTGTATGATGTGTGTGTGGTGTGTGTGTGGTGTGTGTGTGATGTGTGTGTGTGTGTGATTTGTGTGGTGTGTGATGTGTGTGGATTTGTGTGATGTGTATGATGTGTGTGTGTGGTGTGTATACTGTGTCTGAGTTTAAAGTACTGATTCAGAACTACTCTATATGATCACTATATCATATGGAGTGTGGCTGTACTATAATGCGCATTATTTGGAACATCAATCCTAATACACATCCTACATAGCTAGTCCCAACCAAACACACTCACACACGACAGAACCACATTTTGGATTTGTATTAGCATAGCTTCAGTCGTTACATTAAAAAAACAAAAAAACAAAACAAAAAAACACGAATTTCGTATGTATTCCAGTCAGATAAGTTGACTATTAGTAACTAAAGACTTTTGAGAGACATTCAATGAAACAGTGTGCTGTGTATTAACTATTGAAACCATAATGAATCTGAATTCTTATCACAATGTTTCAACTTAACATGCCGCCACAAGGATATAATAACTTTTGTGGTGACTATAATATAACTGGTGACTTGCACGTAGCATGTATAGCCAGCACTCCAGGGTAGCAAATCAACTGCAGGCTGCAAGAAATTATTAGCTCACATGATTACGTGACATAAGGGGAGTGTTACCCACTAGTACACACGGAGCTGATAGCTTCACGTGTTCTCAAAAATCAGCCCAAATTTAAAAGTAGCACAATAAAATTACAGTATGACAGATATACAAACACACCAACAGACAGGACAACTCACTAGGACCCTAGCGCATACAGTGAATAAATGGCTGACTACACCCATTTACAGTTCTTTCACAATTAAAAGAAAGTTCACAGAAGCTACTGTAACACTATTGTAAAAAAAAAACAACGTAATATAAATAGTTGACTTATACGTTTCAGGTCACAGTCCACTTCTTCTGCAGATCAAGTTCCATACCTACCAAGCCCTTACTGGAACTCCTACAAAAGTAAAACATTTTATTAATCGTTGCATCATTTCCAACTCCTCATTTACACACACGTCAGTATTGTACTTATCAAACAATCTAATATAGTACTAACGATGTGTTTCAGCACAAATGGCAAGTGAGCTGGTCTGACTGAAATTTAAATATGAATGCTAGCCACTTATATTTACATTTTGTTATTTTGGTTTAATTTATTTGTGCTATTCTTGCAGCACACACACACACATACACACATACACACACACACACACACAAGTTCACTGGATATTATACTAACACAAGATTTATATTGTATTCTCTTCATGACTTGACTATTGGACAAAAAAATTGCAAGGGGTAATCAAACAAATTTCCTAGGATAACACAGGTAAAATTGGTAAACTAATGGATTATGTAGAGAGGTCTTACAAGCTTAACAGAGTTCATTTTCTATTCTATTGGCGGTGGTGGTGGTAAGTTATCTTGGCTATATGCCGTATGTAACAGATTGATTCTTACTTGAAAATCCATTGTCCAATAGTCGAGAATCCAAAATGTTTTATCAACTAGAGCTCTAGTATAATAGAGGATTTTCAAGGTTTTGGAAACACGGCTTAGCTCTGCAAACTTCATTCCTCCCCTGTCTCCATGGCTCTTTGCCAATAATTTTTCCTGATTATAAACTAAGTCTTTTCTCCTGAATTTCTTGTGCCTGCGCCAATGTTCATGTTTGTCAGTAGCTTCTGTGGGTGGCATGCACTGACCATGGACATGTGTGGAACGCTGCCATATACATATATATACCAAAATATCAATTGAGACTAACCGGAGGATTCTGTTTAGTGAACACTACAAAAAAAGTGGCATTTCCTGAGTACAGTTTAAGTCAGAAATTAACATGAAATGTCAGGCTTGACTTTCATGAGTTACAAATGAACTATCAGGTACAGGAAATTTCACATTCCACTCTAGTTTCATGGTGTGCATGAAATATGATATGCCCTGGTAATGTAATTCCATGAAATGTGATATTCCTGAAAAATTTCATGAAAACATGAAATTTGGAATTTCCATAGCTATTGTATGGAACATGAAACATGGACTGTAGCTGAATTTCATGATGTCAGAAATTTCAAACATTAAATAATGAGGCTTGTATTTCCATCTGTTCACATCTAGCTATAGCTAAACTTTGTTCAACAGCTGTTATTTGAATAAAAAAATTCTTTCTAAAATTTACTTAGTCATTTGTTTCCTTGTTTCATTTGTTTATGCATTTTTTTATTTATTTGTTTAATTTACACTACATGAAAAAGCCCAGTTTACAAGGATTTTCACAAAATTATATGCAGCATATATATCGTAGTTTCTTTTTTTTTTACCAAGACAAGTGTACAGGCACAATAGATCAATTAACACCTGAGGTGTACTAGGCATCTACTGGAGTTTACTGAAGTGGTAAGTTTACAGATAGTTTAACACTAATACTTAGAATTTACAGATGTACATGCAGGATGTATACACTGTACAAAAAATTTTTTTTAAATTCATATGTATATTATATTTATTTAAGTGTTTTCTTTGTGATATTCATTAGCTAAGTAGTAGTTGTAAAGCACAATACTTTCACACTTAATTGAACATACCTCTGCCTAGCTTACCTTCGTGGTTAGTCAAGTGGACAATAAAATTTCAAGTCAATACTGTTGTGTAGGGCTTATAAATATGACAAATAGCTATTAACTTACCACCGCCACTAACTCGAATACAGATGGAACTCCCGAAAGTTTTTGAGTAGTTCTAATTGTACCCGCAAAATAATTCAAAGTGGTAAACAATTCAATTTCTAGGATGATAAGGGTAATGATCGATAAACCAGAGGAATCTGTTTAGTTATTGGCGAGCGAGCGTGGCGAGCGAGACACTTACAGGGATAACACAATCGAAAATCGGGGATGTTTGTTTATTGGCGAGCGAGCGTAGCGAAGGTAAGTCTGTGTAGGTGCATGTCCAGTTGTGTCAAAGTATTGTGTGTTACAACCACTACTTAGCTAAAGAATATCACAAAGAAAACTTTTAAATAACGTGTATTGTTTTGTTGTTGTTTTTTCCTTCAATTCAAGCAGTTGCAGAGAGTTGTTACTATGGCACTGAAATCCCTTTACCGTGTATGCGAAATTTAAAAACTGGACCTTATTTTCAGTAGCTTCAGTGTTAGAAGTCAAAATCATTCATATAAAAATAGTATAGTCTTTAGGCTCGCTCGCCATTTGTGCTCAAGCATATCACTAGTATAGTAGTATCTGTTATAAACAAAGAAACATCCCCGATTTTTAATTGTGTTACCCGTGTAAGTGTCTTGCTTGCTTCATTCGCTCGCCAATAAAGCAAAAATGTTCATGCATTTAGGCCTGCTCCAATTAGCTTGGACCCACCACTCACTACTCGGCAGATCCATTTCTTTTTTTATCAAGACGATTTACCAACTTTCAATAATTCAGAATGCTGGCTGCCCATGCTGCATGCAAATCACCCTCCAGGATATAATAAACAGTAAACGTACCCTCCAGAAATCTTGCTGTTTACTTTGTGTTATTATATCACCACGGAGGTTCGACCTCAGTTGACAACTGAAGAGGACTTTGGCAAGAAGTTGAAACGTCGGGTTAAGTAATAATTAAAAATATTGGCTGTTAAGAGAAAAATTTCCTATTATTTACCAACTTATATAACTAGTGACGTGGGCAAAAATAGGGGTCGCATGTTCCATATTTGTAAGTAAAAAATAAATAAATAAATAAATAAACAAGAGCTAATTTTCTCGCTCTAACAGCCAATATTATTAAAACTTAACTGGTTAAATTTTAATTAATATAATATTGGCTGTTAGAACGAGAACATTTTCTATTATGATAACCATTTCAGCCTAGAATGACTGAATCATCATTAAAATAAATACACCACGAATCTTGATTGTGCAACACTTGTAAGTGTCTGGCTGTACATATAAGTTAAATCATGGAATTATCACTGATAACCAACCTGATCCTGAGGAGGAAGCCCTAGGGAGAGGGCGGCAATCTAGCTTAATATAAACTCTAGCAGAGCCCTGTATCATACCACCCTGCCCCTTCTTGCGTAAAGACAAAATAAATGAATATATAAATAAAACAGAGACATAGGTTTAGAGCTTCCAGGGTGCTGGCTGTCCATGCTGCGTGTAAATCACCCTCCAGGATATAATAAAAGTAAACGTACCCTCCAGAAATATTGCTGTTTACATTGTGTTATTATATCACCATGGAGAGTTCGACCTCAGTTGACCCCTGAAGAGGACTTTGGCAAGTCAAAACGTCGGGTTAAGTTTTAATTAATAATTTTTTTGTTGAACGAGAAAAAGTTGCTATTATTTCAGCTGAGAATGATTGAATCATTAAAGAAAACCTTAGATAGTACTATTACATAACAATTCATCTAACCATTTGATTTTTCCTATTCCAGTTGAAAATTCTGCCAGGACGTCAAAGATATCTTGAAAAGTCTACACTGATTCAGTGTTTCTGGTATGCTTTATCTTCTACTATTTCTCCTTACACAATTCTAGACCAAATAAATAATATAGCCATTCTTACTAAGCTATATCTTCATAACTTACTACTACTTGTGGCACAGTTAAGCCAGTATCATCAGGAGCTTCTTCCAACACATGCTGACATGCCTATGCTCACTGAAACACCAGTCACCCCAGCTCTGAATAGAGTATTATAATGGGAAGTCTGAGCAACACTAAATGCTTCCCTAACCTGTCCAGCGACGTCGGAAGCTCGATCACAGCTACAACAGCTCAAGGCCCACGCTCTGTAAGGCTTGCTTCCCAGAAGCAAAATGGAGCTCACTGCGTGGGTGGCAAGGACTAGGTCGAAGAGAGGTGTGGCTTTAAATGGAGGTTAACACCCCATTGTTAACCGGGGTTAACAGAGACACTGAAATAAGACGGGAAAGAAAAGGGCGGAGCATGGGACGAGTAATAACTAGGTGGGTAGGCTTAAAACAGGTTGAGGGAGGGTGGGCGGAGTTGAGTGGCGAGACCACGTGCCGTAGGCACAGGAGCATACCAAGACGCGCGCCAGTATCACAAAGCCAGGCTGAGCCAGATACGGGAACAAGCTGTTTTAGTAGCCGGAAAGAACAGCGGGTGTAAGCAGCAGGCTCGAGTCTCGTCTAGAAGCAGCATGTCATCACCTGGCGAAGTGAGTAGTACTCCTGGAAGGTCTCCAGTTGTGTCAGCAATCCAAATAGATGACGGGACATTGGCTACAATTATTGAAGGGGTAACGGCCAGAGTCCAGGGAGCAATGGACCAGGCAGACCTAGTTGGTGAGGCGAACTGGGGAATGGGGAAAGGGGGAGGGATGGTTAGTTAGGTGGGTTCCCTCTAGCCAGCCCTTCTCCAGCCACAGCGGCTGTGATATCACAGGGAGCAGAGAGGGAGCCTAGCAGGATGGGGTAGGTAATAGAGTAGTGGTTAAAGAGGCCATATGGAGAGGCGAGGGTAGTTAATTAGTTGGAAAAAGGGGGGTTCTAATTAGGATAAGGCATAGTATTCGAGGGTAGGAGGGATCTTGTGTCAAGTAGAACAAAATTGGGTTATCAGAGCAAGCTACAGTGCGAGTTAACAAGGTTCTGGGTTCATCGAATTGGTATGATGACATGGCGGGTAGCATAGCCTAGCAGCTGGGGGCTATGGTGACAGGAGCAGGGGCATGCAGCTGTACGTGAGGGTGAGATGCTAGGCGAGGGCAAGTGCGTTAAGCTGGTCACGATAGCACGAGCCGGTCTTAAAGCAAGAGCACACAAAAGGGGCACGACAGCATGGTGCCGTTAGCAAATGGCAAGAGCATGGAATTCAGCATGAGGGCAAGTTGCTGGATTGTAAAGCAAGAGCATGGAGCAGGGCACGACAGCAAAGTGCCACAGTGGAAAAAAAGAGCAGGGTAATGGGCACGATGGCAAGGTGCCTGTCTTAAAGCATAAACATGCAAAGAGCACGACAGCAAGGTGCCGTAGCAGAAAGCTAGAGCATGAAACTGAGCACGATGGCAAAGTGCTCTGCCCCTAAGCAAGAGCACGTAGCAGGGCACGACAGCAAGGTGCCATAGAAGAAAGCAAGAGCATGTAATTGAGCATGATCGCATGGTGCTGTGTATTAAAGCGAGAACACATAGCAGGGCACGACAGCAAGGTACCATAGCTCGAAGCAAGAGCATGAAGCTGAGCTACAGTCCCGCAGTTCTTATCAAAGAACTCATTTCATTGGTTAATCAAATCATGTGACCAATTATAGCGCCGCGCGAGGGCTAGGGCTAGGGCTAGGGTGACCAATCAGAAGAATTCTTTGATAAGAACTGCGGGATGGCTCAAGCTGAGCACGATGGCAAGGTATTTGCCGCAAATACAGGAGCAAGAAAGGTGTCATTACACAATACGGGCAGGCGGGAATGGGATAATACAGAGAGTCGTCTACTAGGGTGGAATTGGGGTATTTAGGTGGCTGGGTTTATTAAAAGGGGGCCTGGAGGTTTGCTTTTGCTGTTGTTGTATTTGTTTTTGTTTTAATTAGTGAATAAGGTAATTCAGATGATGTGGTGTCATGAGGTGTGTTTATTACGTGCTGGGCAGGTGATAAGACAAGGCCCCCAAGCAGCAGGGATTTAGCTGGGTGCAGCATCAGAGAAATGGAAACTGAAGATGCGGTGGCAGCGCCACGCAACAGAGAAGCAGGGGTTGGCTCCAGACCTAGCTTGGAGTTGGCAGGTGCTAGCAGCAGAGCTCCAGCAAGGAGCCAAACAGTTTGCATTGGTGCAGGTCTCCCGTCAATTACGCGGAAGCTGGCGGAAAAGATACAAGCAAATGAGTACGTGGAGTTTGCAGACCTAATTCCAGCTGGTGGCAGAAGCAGAGTGCCCACCCCGCACGGCGACGGCCAGATTATGGTGATTCAAGCTGCCGATTTGATGACTACAAGGAAAGTCATACCTGATTTATGATTTAGCGACGTGGCTTCAATGCTTTGCTGTGTATGTGGCTGTGCTGGGGCCTCATCGGCCCGACAAGCTGGCAGACCTGATGGGCTATCAGTCATTGATCGCAAGGGCCAGCAAGAAATTTATGTGGCCGTCATAGTTGGTATACGACCAGAATTTTAGGCAAGAAGCAGCTGGAAATACGTCACTGCAGTGGGCGAAAGCTGAGCCCAGCTTGCACGCCCACTGTTTTACGGGCCAAGAAATATCCAAGGAGAATTGGTGCAGCAGGTGCCATGGCGTGGATCATCAGTCGGCAGACTGTCCGTACGGGAGCAGGAAACGCACTTGGAGCGGTGGCCCAAGTGCAGCGAGTGTCTCACAGCCAAGGGCAGCAGCAACAGGAGGGCATGACCAACAACTCTGCATTAAGTTTAACAAATACGGTGGAGATTGCAAGTTTGGAAAAGATTGCAAGTTTTTGCACGCTTGTACAAGTTGCAAGGGACCACACCCAGTGTCAAAATGCAGGGCAGGTGGCAAGGCGGCGCTGGGCAGGATGGACGAAGCTTAACTCTACCAGGAGCAAGGACCCACAGCTGTTTGATAGTCATATATTGTATTGTTTATGCTGTTATTCTTATTCAATGTTGCTGAATGCCAATTGTGCCGGCTCTGACAATGGGCTATGGTTGGGCATCGGGTAGACTGGGCAGAGCTGGCGGTTGGGTAGTTAGGGAGTAATTAGTACGAATGGGGGGGAAGGATAATGCCATTAGGGCGGGTGTGAGGGGGGAATCTGCACAAGGGGTCACAGTGAATGTGCCATATCAAATGCAAGGACATAGCAGCGGGTTGTGGTTCACAATGGTGCTGTGTCATGCATGTAATGCAGGTGCAAGTGAAGGGTCGTGCACAGTCCAAGGCAAGCAGATGCAGGCGTTGGCAAGGTGCAGTGGGCCAGATGGGCAAGCACTGTTGGGTCGCCTGGCAAGTATCGTCTCCCCAATGAGAGAGACTGTCTGGGCGCAGGAGCTGGCTGGTCATCCTGACAAGGCACTGGTGGATGAGTTACTGCGAGGCATAAAGTCCGGCTTCAGAGTGGGCTATGACAAGTCACTAGCCCCGCTGAAGGCTCATCACAGAAACATGCAATTAGCTACAGAGCACAGGGAAGTGGTCACAAAGTACCTGACAGCAGAGATCGAAGCAGGGAGAGTGGTATTGGTAGGCACAGCTGAAGCATTGGGCATCCACTGCAGCCCATTTGGGGTGATCCCAAAAAAGAGCAAGCCGGGTAAGTTCAGGCTGATCCTAAACTTGTCAGCCCCGGAGGGCGCAAGTGTCAATGATGGAATCAGCAAAGAGCTGGCCACATTGTCGTACGTGTCGCTGGACCAGGTGGCAGACTCCGCTGCGAGGCTTGGACGAGGTTTGCTCCTAGCAAAAATGGACATCAAGCAGGCATACAGGCAAGTATTGGTCCATCCGCAGGACAGGCGGCTGCTGGGTATGCTGTGGGAGGATAACGTGTATGTGGACACGACACTCCCATTTGGCCTCAGGTCGGCACCGCTAGTGTTCACAGCAGTGGTGGACGCTGCACAGTGGGTGATGAAGAAGCAGGGCATATCGCAGGTGTTCCACTATGTGGACGACTTCATCACGCTGGGGGCAAATGCAACAGAATGCTCGAGAAATAACACCATTATGCATGAGGTGTGCAGCAAGCTGGGCCTGCCAGCAGAGCCGAGAAGGACGAGGGCCCTGCTACGAGCCTGACATTCCTAGGCATTGTAATAGACACAGTGGCTATGGAGCTGAGGCTACCGCAAGAGAAGCTGTTACGCATGCTGGCAGAGCTGGCAGGTTGGAGAAGCAGGAAAGCATGCAAGAAGCGAGATTTGCTGTCCCTAATTGGGGTACTGTCACACGCTTGCAAAGTGGTCAGAGCCGGCAGGACATTTACAAGGAGGCTGATCGATTTATCTATGTCAGTAAAGAAGCCAGAGCATTTCATCAGACTCAGCAGAGAGGCGTGGTCAGACATTGAATGGTGGTGGCAGTTTAGCGCAGACTGGAATGGCATTGGACTGTTGAGTAGTTCTCTCGGCCTCCGGCCAACGGTGACACTTGTATCAGATGCTTCAGGCTCCTGGGGTTGCGGAGCATACTGGGGCTCTAAATGGTTTCAGCTGCCGTGGGTAAAGCAAGCTGAGCAGTGGCACATCACGGTGAAGAAGTTGGTGCCGATTGTGGTAGCTGCTGCTGTATGGGCCCGGCATGGCAGGGTCAAACGGTGCTGGCTCGCTGTGACAACGCCGCCGTAGTGGCAACCATCAACAAAGGGCCGTCAAGGAATAAAGAAGCCATGCATTTGGCCCGATGCCTGGCCTTTATACTGGCGGAGCACGAGATAAGACTGACTGCATCTCACATAAAAGGAGCAGAAAACACTATGGCAGACGCTTTGTCCAGGAACGACCTGGTGAAATTCTGTGTTCTATGTTCACAGGCAGCGGCAGAGCCATCTGTTATTCCGGACACGCTCCTGGACCTGCTGCTGGTCAAGAGACCAGACTGGAGATGCACCAAATGGACCGAGCTGTGGAAGAATTTCGTAAAAGGAGCGTAGCAACTTCCACAGAGAGGGTCTATGGCTCGGCACAGGAACGTTATAAGAGGTATTACCGGGCAGCAGGTTGCCAGCCATTGCCGACGTCAGAACGAACATTTTGCTGATTTGTAGCACTGCTGACCACAGAAGGCGTGAGCTTCACATCAATAAAGTGTTACTTAGCAGCTGTCAGGCATTGGCACATCGCGGAGGGTTGGGGCGACCTACACATCGGCAGTATGCCCAAGCTGGAACAAGTTACAAAGGGTATCAAGTCAATACAGGCTAGAGCATTGCCTTCTTTGGGCAAACCGAGGCTGCCCATATCACCGATGCTGCTGAGAAAAATGAGGCGAGTATGGCTGGATGATGCTGATAGCGATGACAAGGACATGCTATGGGCGGCTTGCACCTTGTGCTTCTTCGGGTTTTTCAGGTCGGGAGAAATTGTAATTCCCACACTAGGAACATTCGATCAGGGCACTCATCTCACGTTTGATGATGTAACAGTTGACAACCTTCAAAATCCTCGCGTATTGAGGGTGAGATTGAAGGAGTCAAAGACAGACCCATTCAGGAAGGCATTGACGTATTCGTTGGCAGGACTGAGGACGACTTATTTCCAGTAGCAGGGGTGCTGAAGTACATGGTAAAGAGGAAGGAGGGGCCTGGGCCATTCTTCAGGTTCTGCAACGGGCAACCCTTAACAAGGCCACGCCTGGTGATAGAAGTCAAGCGGGCGTTGACGAGAGCCGGAGTGAACAGCGATCATTACTCAGGCCACAGCTTCAGAAGCGGAGCGGCCACAGCTGCGGCAGAACGGGGTGTGGAGGATGCCACCATTAAGATGCTAGGCCAATGGAAAAGCTCGGCCTACCAGCTATACGTTCGCACGCCGAGGGAGCAGCTAGCAGCAATATCAAAGAAGCTGTCTGGGGAAAGCGAGAAACGAGCGGCTGTGGCCTCCAGTGGGTAGGCAAGGCAGAACTAGGGCAAACTCAACTGATATCAGTTTGTCATTTATGGCGGGCTGGCACGGGTATAGCTCGCAATTATGTATGTCATATTTCATTCTCTAAATATTGTCATCATGGTTATATTGTGCTGTGGGATGCTGCGATTAAAAAAAACAAAAACTAAACATTCAGCAAGAGCGGAAAGCAATCAGGCGGGCAAACAGCAAGGGCTGGCAGCAGGGGCAGAGGGGTTGGTTTGGAGGGTGGAGGGTTTATTAGTGCAAGCATAGGCGCTGATAAGTGTTAATTGGCTGGACAGGGCCAATGTACTCCAAAACCTAACCCCTCAGCAGTTGTGCAGCAAGCCACGCCCCCCCCTCCCCTCTTGCAACTTTTAGGCACAACCAATGTTTGGATGCCAGGTTGCAAGTAACCAGAAACTGTGCTGGGAGGCGGCAGGTCACACATAGGTGCACTATGTTAAATGGAGGTTAACACCCCATTGTGGTTAACAGAGGCACCGAAATAAGGCGGGAAAGAAAAAGGCAGAGCATGGGACGAGTAATAACTAGGTGGGTAGGCTTAAAACAGGTTGTGGGAGGGTGGGCAGAGTTGAGTGGCGAGACCACGGGCCGTAAGCGGCACAGGAGCATACCAAGACGCGCGCCAGTATCACAAAGCCAGGCTGAGCCAGATACGGGAACAAGCCGTTTTAGTAGCCGTAAAGAACAGTGGGTGTAAGCAGCAGGCTCGAGTCTCATCTCCCACCCACCTCAACCCTTTTAGCTTAGGAAAGGGGGGGAAAGCCATAGGCTTCCACTTAAGTGGTGGCAAAGGGCCAGACTATTGAATGTCAACTATCAAATAGTGATTCTGAGTTAACCAATTTGTTCACTCTCAAAGATTATATTAAAATATAGCTATTGCTAATTATTTTCTTGGAGTTATATTACCATAGAACAGTGCGCCTCTTTATTTTTTACTCAGAAGCATCAGGTTGCTTGATATTCATTGCATTGTGATGACAAACTTGACAAAGACTACCAACCACTCTCAGTATGGACTCTAAACCAATAAAAGCATCTGTCAAAGGCAATTCCAGTTACACTCAAGATTAATTATTTATTGCTCACACTATCATGAGAACTATGTGATGATTAAGCATGGCAAAGGACATAAATGATAGGGAAGGAAGTGAAATATACCAGCACAGTTTCTGGCTACTTACAACCTGGCATCCAAACATTGGTTGTGCCCAAAAGTTCCAAGAAGAAGGGAGGGGGGGCGTGGCTCGCTGCACGGCTGCTGAGAGGTTATGTTTTGGAGTTACATTGGCCCTGTCCAGCCAATTAACACTTATTAGCGCCTATGCTTGCGCTAATAAACCCTCCACTTCCCGCCCCTTCTGGAACTAGTCACACTCGAGTGGAACAAATCACCTAACAATATGGTCTTAACACTGCCCCCCCCCCCCCCCCCCCCCCCCACCCCAACATTTTCATCTTCTTACTCCACTGCAGTGCACAAATGTTCAGAATGATCACAGAGGATACGATACATATGACCTTTACAGAAATAAATCGGAACACTTGAAGCTTCATTGTGTAAACGTAAACAAATTACTATGCAGATATAGATAGCTAAATAAATTACTTTTTTAATGTTTAGGATGTTTGATTGAATGGCAATTTATATCTCCAATTAATAATTGCATGACTCAAGGAGATTAAGTTAAAATTAAAGTTGCTTAGCTTTAGTTTATTCATCCATTCTACCAGTAGTTTTTGTTTCAATGGGATTGGCTGTCTTCTACAGGTCTTTGGTTAACTAAAAATGACACTACTGTGGGATATGATTATTGTTTGTAACTTTTCAATAAGTGAATTTTGTTTGGTTACTGCAATAAGCTAACTCCAATATATAGTTTACAATATTAGAGGATCTTTGCAAATGATTGATTGGGTTAAACCTAGAGTTACTATATGGCCACCATACAGATCTTAGACACTGAAAGATAGGCCCCCCACCCACCTGAAACTTGTTTTGCACCTCTGAATTTATTATGATCTTCAGGGTTACATTTGCTACAAAACTTTCACCAATTTTATGGAAATGAAAACTTCCCCTAAAGTTTCAAAAATGTGGCTCCTCTCAACCGTGGTTCTGAAACAATACCCTGTACAAACAATGCTGTTGAGAGGAAATATTGAAAGCTGTTATAGCATAAACATGTTAGCTTAGGTGATGTTTAACACTCTCTAGTCTTATCGCTTGTGAATTTAAGCCGTATTTTAGATTATCAGTTTTTAATGTGCAAAGTATACTATATTAAGATGTTGCTGCTGAGGCCAAAATGTACTTGTGGATTTAGCTTGGAGTCATTGTCAGTCTACTGTATATATATACTGATGGTGTACTGACAATCCACTTTTTGTAAGCTTACTATAATAATATATGGTCAACCTGGAACACTAGCATGGTAAACCAGAAACATACTGATAGTTTACTATAAACAGTGTTGCAAACTTATGATCTACAAATTTAGTAAAACATCACTCTTCAAGCAGTGTGCCTTCAAAATGGAAGAAAAAGGAAGACTGCTGCACTAAGTTTTCTTTTGAGCCAAACTTTATACAGGCTGAAGGTGATGCAAATTATTAGTAGATGATATTAAGTAACTGCTATCTTTCACATACAACTTGTAATTGTACATCATATCTGTAATTCAACTATAAAGATCACTTGTCATGGGTGTAAATTGTCTAATTTAATATGAGCATGGAGAAATATTGGTTAGGAGGCCCCCCTTCAGAATTATTGGAGGGGCCGGTGGCACTCCACTGCATTGTAATGAAATTGGTAGCTTTAGCTGCTCAAGAGAAGTAGCACTACCAGGTTTGACCTCTCATGATTTTCTGATTAAATATGTATTACAATTTTTGTCTGATATTTCAATTCCAAACCCCAAATTAAATTAGGCAGCTGCTGAAATGTAAATAATTTATACCACTGATTATGTTTTTTTTTTTTTTTTGTTCATGTAGTGTCTAGCATTACAGTAAAATCATTAAAATTATTGCAGAATTCAAAGCCAAATATTTCAAAGTATTGGAACAATAAAAAAATCAAATAGAGTTCACGGCATGAGAGTAAGAAGCAGTACTATTGTAAGGTACAGTCTTTGGAAGAGAACTGTCCACTGCATTGATTACTACATCATATGATTTCTGTTCACATGACATATTTCTATACATGATCCAAATCATTAGAGTGGCATGAAAATCAGTTGTAGAAATTAAATTTTCACATGGAGTTTGTGACATGCCATACTTCACCCAATAATATTCGCGATTACTTCTCTCCATAACAACAGACACAGGAATGGAAAAATAGAGAGGAGCCAGTGCAAATACTTCTACACGTGTCCCCCAAACATAATTATTTCTCATCTTGTCAATGTGATCTTCATAGATAATGGATGACATATGCTCAAAAAAGGCTACAGTTGAGTCCTATAAACTCCACCAGCAGTTTATGTATATCAACATGAAATATAAGAGAAGCTTCAAAACAAACAATTTCCATAACCAAGTATAGAATGCCTTACATTGAGTACTGTTGTAAAAAATCATCTAATTGATTAATCCATTACCTCCAAGAAAATAACTACTTTGGGCAGATGCCTAAGTCACAAAATATCACAATTATACATTATAATATTATTTGAAGATTGTTCTGATAGAATGTTACCAGTATATTTTCAGTAGCAGTAGGTGGAATGTAATAAGACGATTTAAGAATTTTGGCTGTAACAGTCTTCAAAAGTGTTTTCTGTACACAATATGGTGTCAGAATAGCTAATATGGCTTATCGTTGAGAAGCCATATTATCTATTCTGCACATCATCAGACATTCCAACTTACTAGTTCAGGTGGTTTCTGTAGCTGACTATAATACACTTTCTTTAGATACACTTCTGTTCAATTCGCCTGGTCCACCAAATTTCTTTATGTCCTTACAGTACATGCAAAGCTCCACGGTTATCATTCAAGCATCCTGCACATTATCTACACAGTTTGTCTGTGACAAAAAACAAATGAACAAACAGCATATCATGTTGATCAATAGTGAGGACTTACTTTTAGTGTGGGTAATGTTTTCCTCATAGGGTTTTCTTACTGCACTCCTGTCTAAAATCCTGCAATTGAATTAAACTATAATTACACTCAGTCAAGATATAGCAGCTAATAAATCATTATTAATATCATCAGTATATAACAATAATATTGCAGACATCCATAACATACTTGTGTTAAATTATCAGTAAGTGAACTAAAAATTGAATCTGGTGCAGCTACAACATCACAGTCTCCTGGATAATTATTACACTTTACTTTATGCTAAAGCTACATTGACTTTTATTATTCATTCAAACCTTGTCTAGGTCTTTTCTGACCTGATCTTTTCTAGCCCTTAGCACGTGTATTCCATCACAACTGGGTCATATTAATGGTTTTCTTTCTTCGGCAATGTTAATCCCCAAACTTCACTTCACAGCAATGTGGTAGCAAGTACTCATATGAAGGGCAGGAACAATCCTCAGATGGAAAAATTCTGACTACATGAGGCTTATATACCATTAGAGCCCAAAACTGTAAATGTTCCTAACTCTTGGGGTTATGGGAAACACAGCCATTATGTATCAGCAAGCTAGATTGGCCAAAACTCAACAAGTTATCTGAAAGCACCTTTAATTGGCATATGCACTAGTTAAAGTCTGTAATTCAGCGAGCGAGCGAAGCGAGCGAAGCTGACTCTCAGTCGTGTTCAATTGAGATTTCAGATATATATTATTGGGGAGCGAGCGTAGCGAGCGAGACACTTACAGGGGTAACACAATCGAAAATCGGGGATGTTTGTTTATTGGCGAGCGAGACATTATCAGGGGTAACTCAATCGAGATTTCGCTATATTTATTGGCGAGCGAGCGTAGCGAGCAAGACACTTACAGGGGTAACACAATTGAAAATCGGGGATGTTTATTTGTTTATATATATGTTTGGACGTACGTAAGGCATTTTTGTACTTTGACTCTCGCGTTTTTGTGTAAGTTCGGTGGTCGACCCCGTCCCAAACTTCACTAAACAGAATCTTCCATTTATCGATCAGTACCCGTATCACCCTAGAAATTGAATTGTTTACTGTTTTGAATTCTTTTACGGGTGCAGTTAAAACGTGAAAACTTACGGGACTTCCATTTCTATTCGAGTTAGTGGCAGTGGTAAGTCAATGCGCTCTTTGGCATGGTTATAAGCCGTACGCAACAGTATTTACTTGAAAATGCATTGTCCACTAGACTAACCCCGAAAGTAAGTCTTGTATAGGTGTGTCCAGTTGTGTCAAAGCATTGTGCTTTACAGCCACTATTTAGCTAAAGAATATCACAAAGAAAACGTTTAAATAGCGTGTATTGTTTTGTTGTTGTTGTTTTCCTTCAATTCAAACAGTTGCAGTGAGTTGTTACTATGGTAATCCCTTTACAGTGTATGCCTAATTTAAAAACTGGACCTTATTTTCAGTAGCTTCAGTGTTGGAAGTCAAAATTTTTCATATAAAAATAGTATAGTCTTTAGGCTCGCTCGCCACTTGTGCTCAAGCACATCACTAGTTTATTTATTGGCGAGCGAGCGTAGCGAGCGAGACACTTACAGGGGTAACACAATCGAAAATCGGGGATGTTTATTTATTTATTTATTTATTTGTATATATGTATGGACGTATGTAAGGCATTTTTGTACTTTGAACCTCGCGTTTTTGTGTTAGTTCGGTTGTCGACCCCGTCCCAAACTTCACTAAACAGAATCCTCTGTTTATCGATCAGTACCCGTATCACCCTAGAAATTGAATTGTTTACCTTTTTGAATTCTTTTGCGGGTGCAGTTAAAACTTAAGGGACTTCCATTTCTATTTGAGTTAGTGGCGGTGGTAAGTCAATGCGCTCTTTGTCATGGTTATAAGCCGTGCGCAACAGTATTTACTTGAAAATACATTGTCCACTAGACTACTGCCAAGGTAAGTCTGTGTAGGTGCATGTCCAGTTGTGTCAAAGCATTGTGTGTTACAACCACTACTTAGCTAAAGATCACGAAGAAAACTTTTAAATAGTGTGTATTGTTTTGTTGTTTTTTTCCCTTCAATTCAAGCAGTTGCAGAGAGTTAGTTGTTACTGTGGCACTGAAATCCCTTTACCCTGTATGCAAATAAACAAACTGGACCTTATTTTCAGTAGCTTTAGTGTTAGAAGTCAAGATCATTCATATAAAAATATTATAGTCTTTAGGCTCGCTCGCCATTTGTGCTCAAGCACATCACTAGTTTATCTGTTTATGGGGTACGTGAGACCTCTGTTTTCGCCCGCGCTTCTAATTGGCGAGCGAGCGTAGCGAGCGAGACACTTACAGGGGTAAAAATGAAAAAATCGGGGATGTTTGTTTATTTATTTATATTTATGGACGTACGTATGTCATTTTGTACTTTGACCCTCCGTATTTTTGTGTTCGCTCCGCGTTCGACCCCGTCCCAAACTTCACTAAACAGAATCCTCCGGTTTAGCGACCATTACCCGTATCACCTTAGAAATTGAATTGTTTACGGCTTTGAATTGTTTTGCGGGTGCAGTTAAAAACTCAAAATCTTATGGGAGCTCCATTTCTATTCGAGTTAGTGGAGGTGGTAAGTTAATGCGCTATTTGTCACAGTTATAAGCCCTACTCAACAGTATTTACTTAAAAATGCATTGTCCACTAGACTTACCATGAAGGTAAGTCTTGCGTAGGTATGTTTAGTTGTGTGAAAATATTGTGCGTTATAACTACTATTAAGAATATCACAGAGAAAATTTTAAATAACGTGATTTGATTTTGTTGCTTCTTTTTCAATTCAAACTGTTGCGGGAGCGGTTACTATGACATTGAAACCCCTTTACCTCATACGTAATTTAAAAACTTGACTTTTATTTAATAGCTTGAGTGTTAGTTGTTAAAATCAAATTTAATAATAGTGTAGTTAAAGGCTCGCTCGCCATTTGTGCTCAAGCACACCACTAGTTACGTAAGTTAGGTAAAGCGTTCACAGTTCCAGTATTTTTCAATTAACGAGCGCGGAGAATCCTGCTGCACTGCCTTACGCAACTTTGTTTCAACCAAAAAGTTTACAGCTACTCTCTTCTTGAAACAATAGTGAAGTCTTTGTCAATCTGCGCTTCTTTGCCACTGCTTTCGAAGTTTATTCAGGTAATTCTGTTAGTTTAGTCTGGGATCAGAGACTTTAGATTCTCTGATGCTAACTGAGAATGGAAAAGGTTACACTGTGCACTACAGTTAGATGTAATTTCTGTCATATTTTTCTGTAAACAGAGTCTGCTCGCTCGCCATGCATTTGCGCTATTCGAGCGCACCACTAGTTTATTGGCGAGCGAGCGTAGCGAGCGAGACACTTACAGGGGTAAAAATTAAAAAATCGGGGATGTTTGTTTATTTATTTATATATATGGACGTACGTATGTCATTTTGTACTTTAACCCTCCGTATTTTTGTGTTCGCTCCGCGTTCGACCCCGTCCCAAACTTCACTAAACAGAATCCTCCGGTTTAGCGACCATTACCCGTATCACCTTAGAAATTGAATTGTTTACGGCTTTCAATTGTTTTGCGGGTGCAGTTAAAACTCAAAATCTTATGGGAGCTCCATTTCTATTCAAGTTAGTGGCGGTGGTAAGTTAATGCGCTATTTGTCACAGTTATAAGCCCTACTCAACAGTATTTACTTAAAAATGCATTGTCTACTAGACAAACCACGAAGGTAAGTCTTGCGTAGGTATGCTCAGTTGTGTGAAAGTATAGTGCGTTAAAACTAGTATTAGTTGTTAAATCAAATTTAACAATAGTGTAGTTGAAGGCTCGCTCGCCATTTGTGCTCAAGCACACCACTAGTTTAGATATATGTATGGACGTACGTATGTCATTTTGTACTTTGACCCTCGCGTTTTTGTGTTAGTTTGGTTGTCGACCCAGTCCCAAATTGCACTAAACAGAATCCTCTGGTTTATCGATCAGTACCCGCATCACCTTAGAAATTGAATTGTTTACAGTTTTGAATTATTTTGCGGGTGCAGTTCAAACTTGAAAACTTAAGGGACTTCCATTTCTATTCGAGTTAGTGGCGGTGGTAAGTCAATGCGATCTTTGTCATGGTTATAAGCCGTGCGCAACAGTATTTACTTGAAAATACATTGTCCATTATACTACTGCGAAGGTAAGTCTGTGTAGGTGCATGTCCAGTTGTGTCAAAGCATTGTGTGTTACAACCACTACTTAGCTAAAGAAAACTTTTAAATAACGTGTATTGTTTTGTTGTTGTTTTTTTCCTTCCAAGCAGTTGCAGAGAGTTGTTACTATGGCACTGAAATCCCTTTACCCTGTATGCTGAATTTATATACTGGACCATATTTCCAGTAGCTTCAGTGTTAGAAGTCAAAATCAATAGTATAGTCTTTAGGCTCGCTCACCATTTGTGCTCAAGCACATCACTAGTATATGTAGGTATGTATGCGTACGTCAAAAAATTTCGCCCGCGCTTCTAATTAGGTAAGTTAGGTAAAGCGTTCACAGTTCCAGTATTTTTCAATTAACGAGCATGGAGAATCCTGCTGCACTGCCTTACGCAACTTTGTTTCAACCAAAAAGTTTATAGCTACTCTCTTCTTGAAATAATTGTTAAGTCTTTGTCAAGCTGCGCTTCTTTGCCTCTGCTTTCGAAGTTCATTCAGGTAATTCTGTTATTGTTAACTCTTCATGCCTAACCATTGCTATTATTTACGATTTCTTTCACAAATCATCTTTACCTATACTCATATATTTACTCGCTCGCCATGCATTTGCGCTATTCGAGCGCACCACTAGTATATTAAAGGATGAATTACTATAAACACTTATCTTTCCCTCATTATTTGTGAAATTTTATCACTGGTTTGATTAGTATGGTGCACAGCCTTGGAGAATGATTCTTTTCCCTAAACAAGAGATTAGAATTTGTAAAATAAAATAAATCTGGCAACACTTATGCCATAATAAATTCATTGCCGTACTTTTGAGTTACATAAGACATAGCATTTTATTAGAATAAGTTTGAGCCATGAGACTTAATTTTATAGCTACATAAGATTGACCTTGTCTCTGAATTTGTTACATCCACCACACTAGAAATCGAAATCCCATTTTTCAGACTGTCAATGATATCTTCCAAAGAAGCTGTGGATATCAAATTGACCTAATCAGGTTGTATGTGAAGATTTGAAAATTGTTCTGTTAACTTGTACTCAAATAAACCTATAATCAAGACATGTGTAAATAGATAATACTAAGATAGTTAGTGAAAATTTATACCAGCTAGTTTTCTTTGCCACTCATTCCAATAATATACTTGCAAATGGTAAAGTGAAAGCACTGCAGTATCTACTGGAATCTCTTTCCATCCTTGAAGTCTTTAGTGGTAATGCAACTTAGTGGATTATATATTCCATAAACTTGTAAATTCCACCAACCAATATTCTGTTGGACCTATGTACACAAACATTATAGCTATTACTTAATTTAATAAGACTTTGTTACCTCCTTGGAATCCCTTGCATGCACATAGCAGTACAATATGCTAACTAACTTCATAATTGTAGTTAACAGTTTGCCAGATGGAGGAGCCAACCAGTCTGACCAACTGTATGTAGCTATATAAGACTAAGGCCATACCTGTTTTTTGTTGTTGTTTTTCACAATCCCAGTAAGATAAGTATCACAACATATTCATACAGTCTTATGGTGAGCCAAAACCATTGGTACCAAACACATTATTAACTTAGTTTATATTATATACATATAAATATATAGTAAGTTACTGATTGACTAGTTCAAAAGAAATTGGCAATTGCTATATATATATATATATATATATAATACTTATAGCACGAGTCAGAGTACAATATGGGAAAATATTTTACGAGCACGCAAAATATTTTCACGAGCCAAAGGCGAGTGAAAATGTGGCGTGAGAGTAAAATATCATTCCCATATTGTACGACGAGTGTGATAAGTGATTTATTGCTTCTTTGAAATTTTTCTCAACCGGTTACAATACAATTTTCATTGATTTTACTCGCTACGCGCGCGCTACAAGTAGCGTACAATATAAACCGTACAATATGGGAGAATACAGAACGCTCGCGTGATGCGGAAATATTCAAGTAAAAATATCAAAGCTGCAATAAATATATATATATATATATATATAAGTATCATATGATAACTAAATACTTTTAAATGGACTTAAAGTGTCCGTTTTCATTTATTTGCTCCCAATAGGTCACACATGTGTTATCCCTTCTTGTTGTCAATTGCTATTATAATTTGATATTCCTGTGTTGTATGCAATACGTCAGTAGTATTTCTGTGGTTTAATAGTGACCACATGGCTCAGTAGGTAGCTAATTGGTCTGGGGTTAACTATAAGAGGATAATTAATAGGACATATTTTCTTTCATCTATAAAAGAAAAAGCTAAAGTGGCAAAAAAGCAGAAACAAAAAAATCATGGGCAATGAAATTGAAAAATGAGGTATTTATTTTAATTGTAATTCAATTATTAAGCAGCTCACAAGAAATGGAGATAAATTTATACGTAACAAGAGTTTTAAGTAGAAACAATACAATCCATTTATGATCTAATTAGCGTTAAATTATTCTTCAGCAGAATGACCAGGAAGAGTTTAGGCTTGATATTAAATTGGTGATGATAACACAAAATAAAAAGTCCAGGCGAGTCAAAAGACTTGGTACCCCCTCTTTCTTACAGTATTTTTTTGTCGGGGAAAGTATGTTTTCATTCTCATTTATTCTTATGTATTGTTTCTTCAAAAAACAAAAAAAAAAAGGACTTAGCTGAAAGAAAAATGACCAAGTACAATAAAGGTATCATAAAATGATTTCTAGGTGGTTTCGTTAATGACATGCATACAAAGTGTTTACACACAACCAAATTTATTACAAAATATGTGTATTTTAACTAAGACATACATACAAGCTATTGATGATAAGTTGTTATTTTTAAAAAATATCACCCCAAAATGACTGTAGTAGAGCTTGAATCAGGCATAGGTTGGCTGTTACCTCTTGCAGTAACACTTGAAGTTATTTGCATCAGTTAAGTTGTAATCTATATTATCTTGCCTTGTGAAGTGCATTTGTTTTTAGGTAGAGGAGGCCTTCCGTCTGTCCGTTCGTTTGTTGGTCAGTAATCGGGTCTGGTCCGGTCAGTAAATGAGACCCTACCATTCTTCCCATCCTCCAAGGTTTCCAGGAATCTTCGATGCGTTCAATCGCAAAATATTGCTGAACCGGGTGATTGTTGTCCCCAGGTAGCGGTTAGGTAAAGGGTCTGGCTGCGCCAGATTACTATGCTGCAACAACAATTATTGGGAATTGTTTGATAGTAGCTAAAGTATATCAACTTGTTTTGTTTTTTTTGTTGTTTTTTTTAACTTTTATATGTGATTCACAAATACTAGTGTACATGTAGCATTAATTGGCATAATTTAGGGCGTAATATGTGCATAAATGCAGCAATGCCAAAAAACATAATAGTGAAAATGGCAGAAGTAGATGTGGGAGGGGCTTAGTTGGGCGGAGCCCGACCTCTGCTTCAGAAGAGGTCGGGCTCCGCCCAACTAGGAGGGGCTCTGAGACGGAGTAGGGGAAGTTAATTCCGTTATTTGCGCTCTACGCTGAATTTGAGAGAAGATGTTGGTGCTCGCTCTATTGGTATCTTCTCTAACATTTCACGAATCTATAGCTAATGTTCATACTCTGCGGTGGACCAGCGATGGACTAGCCAATAATTCGATAAGGTATATAGTCGTGGATAGCACAGCATCTTAAGGATAACCTGCAGTTACAGTCTAGGTTTTTAGATTTGGTACCTAGACTGACTCAACAGTAGCTGCATCTTCTTCTTTTCATAGTTGTTCTTCTGTTATATTTGTTGTGTTGGTTACTTGTGCAAATTATCCAGCGATCCGTTGGTGGTGAGGACTGGAGATGCTATTGCAATCACAGACTGTGATAATTTAATCATATATGTACTGGTAAGTTCAGAGGGGAAAAAGCTATTTTAAATGATGAGCAAAGAGTAATTTATCTGAACAATTGTGATGTATAAAGAATTCAGGTAGTACCTGAATTATGAAGAGAGTGCCAGAGGGTCAAATAATCAACAGGTAGCAGAGCTCCATTTCTCAAGATAATATTCTAAATTTTTAAATGTTTATGTCCAACACTACTCTTTTATTTGTTCATTGACTGATAATTAGCTCAGGGGTTAGCAATGATTGGTCAGTTAACTGGAGTATCAAAGTACAACCAGCAATAGGTCAAATCATATTTTAGACTATTGTAAGGAGTGCTATTTCTTCAGCTTCAACACAAAGAACAGTATTAATTGATCTTCTGATTGACTATGTTTGGTTTCTCAGATCCACCAACAACAATACGACGCATGTGCCTGCAATGTGCCACAAATTACCTGCTCCAGAAACAATGCCAGACCCGTAATAATTCCATGTATACCAGACTTAGGTGGTAGTTTCCGTATCTCCACTCCAGATGGTATCCTAGGAGCTGTAGACTCCTATGATCCAGGTGTCACTTATTACATAGCAGGTAAACATAACCCTAATGAACTTAGCACTTTCGATTATATTGCTATTACCTATTTCCAGGCTTTCCATTTGGCAGTGAGGAATGTGATCCACCACGGTTAAGAGCTGTTTTCGTGGTTGCAGCAGGTTAGAAAAATATATAATAACACTACTACCAAGTCTTGAAAACTTATGAAGCAGTATGTAATACTGTAATACTGATTTGAGATTGTACGTTGTATGCAATAAGTCTATAAATTTCTTTTTAAAAACAAGGGATCTGGAATGGTTAGAAGAGGGAAGGGGGGGGGGGGGGGAGGAGGGAGTAGAGGGATAAAAAAAGAGGCGTAAAAGATTGGGTTGAGTTAACTAAGAGCGACAAGTTCAGGCTAACAGTGTTTGGCATGAGAAAAACAGCTGAAGTATGAACTAAATATTAATCATAGCAACAAATCACTAGAGTTTGGTTATATTTTGATACTGCATTTTTGCTTGAAGTGCTGTAGCTAGAAATCATAGCATCATTACTTGAATATTTATACATCATAATCATTTTATTTGATTAGCTTTACTCAAATAATGCTGGCATTTTTACGACATATCCTCAATTTTTGGGTTATGATAACTGACCAGAGACTTATATATCTCTCTCTATAGCTAGTTACACATAAAAATTGCATACAACTTAAAAAGATTTTCTAAAGATTAAGAGTCAAGATTCTAAAATAGGCATTTAGTGTGATCACACACACACACTCCATACTCCCTACACACATCATCTACACACAATACTACAGATAGTGCCAATGTGACCAAACATCCAATCTTTAATTAAATCTTTATTCTATAATTTCATTCTGCCATTGTTAGTAAAATAGCCCTCTCACCAGTATGATTTCTACTATTGATTAAAAGAAAAGAAACAATTGATTTGGCTGAGCATTGTTGAAGTACGCCCAAAAAGTTAAAAATTAAAAATGGCAGGTCTACCAGTGAGAGGGTTATGACATGATGACATATCATTTTCTTTTAATTTTGTTTCCTGCCAGACTCACATTCAACCACATTAAAAAGTACAGGTAATTTAATAAAAAATTTCCTCCACTCGCTAAGCATATATTATTTTGTTATTTTCTTTAGCAGTCATCATCACAACAAAAACAACAGATGATTCACCAAATGCTACTTTCATGTTACCAGCAGACGCTGGGTTAACAAATAAAGCAATACAGCTCAGCTGGTCTCTCTTTGGTTTCTTCTTTATAACACTTCCAATAATGTGTCTTTACTAAGAGATTGGTGATGATGTCAGATAGCTGTGCATTACTTTTATTCATTTTTTATGATCAAGATGTTGTTAATTAAGTCTCACATACAATCATTGTAGACAACCACTGCCACCAGCTGTTTTAATAACTAAAAAAAGAAATTCAAATGTGTGTTGCATATATAATTGTTTCAGATGTCAGTTTATTATTTTGTTGTGGTTTAAATTACAAAGCATTTTACTCATTTTGATTGCTATGATGTTTGTAGTTGTTGTTCTTTTGTTATTTTCAACTAACTCATCTCAGTAGCACGTGGTTTTGGTAATGAGGTGTTAAACACTGACGTAAAGTTAGTGTTATGTCTTGTGGTTTTTGTTGAACAATAAGTGCAGTATTCATAATAGATATTGATTTGTAATACATATTGAGAAGAAGAGGCAGCTTACAGTTATGTTAGTGCTCGAGACTATAATACTATATAATTCCTAGCATTAACAAAGGCAATCTCTTGAACAGTCAACAATTTAAGGTATAGATTTGTCTATAGATCAATAACTGTTATCATTCAAGATTAACTTATCCACAAAAGCACATTTAGTTTGTTTCCATATCAACAGAAACAGAGACCACACCTGTTATTACAACAACAGAGGAGCCAACTACACATCTGATAATATCAACAGAAGTGTCAACCCAGCTGATAACAACAGATATATCAACCTCTCAGCTGATCACAGATGGCTTACAAAACGGGCACATAGCTGCAATAGTTGTATCACTAGCATGGTGCTGCTAACTACTGCATGGTAGTCCTCAAATGGTGTATGGGACAATTGCTCGTACATAGTTCACCGATGTTTCAAATACTACTGTTTTTGGCTACTAGTATACAAACTAATGTATATCGTTATAAATGTGTACCAGGTTAACTATACCTGGTGTATTAATACACAGGCCATGCAAAATATTCCATAAATGCATTTACAGTGGAACATTTAACAGTGAATACTTGGATATACACCAGTGTATAAAGTCATACACTTTTGTTATACACGCGGCATACTCCAGTGACTCTATCTTACTTACCACCAGTGTGTATCTTTCGTAATAGACTGTATTACTGGAGTACTGTGCATTACCTTACACCAGGTGTACACCATACTATGTGTACTAGATATGTTGTTGGAGTATACCCTGTGTATTCTTGATAATGTCTGACCACAGCATGCAATGTATAGATACTAAGTATTTGCAAATGTTTTCTTAAAATGACGCGATACATGTATAGAATTCTTTGGCAGTACTACTGATTATTATAATTATAAATTTCTTAGCTATGTGGTAAAAAAATTGATAATAATAAAAAAGTCTAAAAAAGTTTTGAAGAGTTTGATGAATCCACTATCCAGGGCCACACTTGATGTGCTGTCTGCCACCATCCCGAGCTACTCTGGTTTTTGTCATAGCTGCAGTCCTCATCAAAGCACCACTTACTTCTCACCATCTGCCCACAATGAGCCAATCGGTTTCTGAGGATAATTAAAAAAAAATTACAAAAAATTGGCTGTAAACAATACCCATTAAAAGAAATGAACTGTGTAAATTACACTTGCATGAAGTATAATTGGGCGAATAACATGAAATAACTTTGTAAAAAAAGTGCCAATCCATGAACAAAGAAACTCAACTATCACAATCATTGCGCCACACACAACTTCAATTATGACAAATCATACGGGTCTAATCACCACGAGATAAGGAAAAAAATGAGAGCACAAAAATTAGCAAAAACAATAGGAGATTAAAGCAATTTAAATACTATTAAATGTCATTTGATGCAATACCTTTAAACAGAAAACAGAAAAGCAAAAGACAAGGAAAAAAGAAAAGAAAAAAACATGAACAAAAACAAACAATTTATTAATCAGAAGTAAGCTGATCTTCTGTCAAAGTGAAAACATTTTTTACAAAGAATAGCACACATGCAACAATATAAACTTTAAGTGATGACAAAGTGCACTACACACACAGCAAATAAACAGTAACAGCCACAAAAAAAAGTGTTATATAGCGTAAGTCGCCTGTATCTAAGCTATAGACCATTCCAGTTCTATTATCAACCGGCACAGTTTTCGGACATCATGGAAAATTAAATTTTATCAACTGGTATAGTGTACAGACATTCACAAAAACACCCAAATAGTAATACTGAGTTGTGTAATACTTGCTTTATTTTGTTTGTTTGTATTTTGCCAGGAAGGAGTGGCTACACTGTGCTTGTGACTTGTGGGTACTAAACACTGCCAGGAAGTTTTTGGATGATCAAGGTCAAGAGCATATAAGCCCACATGATTACAATGATTTTTTTTTCTTCATATTATAATAAATTATTATAATGTGATAATACCACAAAATAGCAAACATGGTTGTGGGGGTTGCCTCGGGGATTTTAATCTCCTCAGTTCCTCCGCGACAAGATTGGGCTCGTACTTTCACCAGTCCCACTGTAATAATTTAGTTTTCGCCGCCACCAGAATCAGTGTGACATATGCCCTGCGCGCAGGCGAGTTCTATTCCTTTTACAAAATAGAAATGATACAAGCACATAATATAGACACACAAGCGATGGTAATAGTTCCCAACACACGAGACTGACTGACTTCCACAACACGCACACTCAGTTTTATACTCCACGCACGAACACTGAAAAAACATACAATAGGCGTGGGCACAGCCACTTACACGTGGATGGTGCCACACCTAGCAACTGACTACAAAACTCAAACAACTAAAATTCTGAAACACGCACAACGTTGAATAGAACTTAATATAACGCACATCATAAACTTTACATTCGTTAATAAACACACAACATTACACATATCATGAGAAACAATCACATAGACATTCTATCTTCTTCTTTTTGTCTTCTTCTGTCTTTTTCCCCACAATGATTATGATTAGTTCTGAATCGATACCAAAAAAAAACAACAACTTGGTTAGTGGTCGATAATAAAGCAATGCAATTTTAAAGTAAAAACATAACAGGTAATGGTCGTCTACAGACTTCGAGGAGTCCACATATCTCAGGGATTTATCTACTTTTGTGAAGAGTTGCGCCACTCAAATGAAGGTTCAAACTCCAGGGCTTATTTTGGTGGAAATTTTGTCGCAGGAAGGAAGTATAGTATGTGTGTGTGTGTATGATGTGTGTGTGGTGTGTGTGTGTGTGTGTGTGGTGTGTGATGTGTGTGTGATGTGTGTGTGTGTGTGTGTGTGATTTGTGTGGTGTGTGGTGTGTGTGGATGTGTGTGATGTGTATGATGTGTGTGTGTGGTGTGTAACGTGTGTGATGTGTGTGTGATGTGTGTGTGATGTGTGTGTGTATGGTTCTGGTCAATGGCGGCCTGTAAATGCAGTAAGTTTATCTACGACTGATACCTATGATTTTATCAAAATGTATACTGTGTCTGTTTATTGACCACTATTAAGTTTTTAGTACTGATTCAGAACTACTCTATATGATCACTATATCATATGGAGAGTGGCTGTACTATAATGCGCATTATTTGGAACATCAATCCTAAAACACATCCTACATAGCTAGTCCCAACCAAACATACTCACACACAACAGAACCACATTTTGGATTTGTATTAGCATAGCTTCAGTCAAAAACAAAAAACAAAACAAAAAAACACGAATTTCGTATGTATTCCAGTCAGATAAGTTGACTATTAGTAACTAAAGACTTTTGAGAGACTTTCAATGAAACAGTGTGCTGTGTATTAATTATTGAAACCATAATGAATCTGAATTCTTATCACAATGTTTCAACTTAACATGCCGCCACAAGGATATAATAACTTTTGTGGCGACTATAATATAACTGGTGACTTGCACGTAGCATGTATAGCCAGCACTCCAGGGTAGCAAATCAACTGCAGGCTGCAAGAAATTATTAGACGTGACATAAGGGGAGTGTTACCCACTAGTACACACGGAGCTGATAGCTTCACGTGTTCTCAAAAATCAGCCCAAATTTAAAAGTAGCACAATAAAATTACAGTATGACAGATATACAGACACACAAACAGACTGGACAACTCACTAGGACCCTAGCGCATACAGTGAATAAATGGCTGACTACACCCATTTACAGTTCTTTCACAATTAAAAAAAAGTTCACAGAAGCTACTGTAACACTATTGTAAAAAAACAAAAACATATATAAATAGTTGACTTATACCTTTCAGGTCACAGTCCACTTCTTCTGCAGATCAAGTTCCATCCCTCCCAAGCCCTTGGATTATGTATAAGCTAAGCCGTGTTTCCAAAACCTTGAAACTCCTCTATTATACTAGAGCTCTAGTTGATAAAACATTTCGGATTCTCGACTATTGGACAATGGATTTTCAAGTAAGAACCAATCTGTTACATACGGCATATAGCCAAGATAACTTACCACCACCACCGCCAATAGAATAGAAAATGGACTCTGTTAAGCTTGTAAGACCTCACTGCAAACTTCATTCCTCCCCTGTCTCCATGGCTCTTTGCCAATAATTTTTCCTGATTATAAACTAAGTCTTTTCTCCTGAATTTCTTGTGCCTGCGCCAATGTTCATGTTTGTCAGTGGGTGGCATGCACTGACCATGGACATGTGTGGAACGTGAGGGTCTTGCTTCGCTCACACGATGCTACTTAGTGGGAGCCCAATGCAGGGAACCAATTCCAATGAACTAATAACTATGAGTGGAAGTCTCAGACTACAACCGAGAGGCCAGCCTTTATGACCTGACTCATCAGACGTTGACTGTGCACGAGTATTTCCCTCTTCATTGGTGCAATGCTAGTTACGTAAGTAGTGTGATCTGTGCTATGACACATATGTAACTGACAAGTGTTGTTATGATCATGGTGTATATGACTGTCCACAGGAGATCTGGCATAATACAGCAATCATGATTGTAAGGAAGAGATCGTAGAATGTATTACTCTGTACTTTCCAGTACATGGTACACTTCTTATATTCAGTATTACATAGGGACCCTCACTGCTACAATTTGTAATGTTGGACCATTTTTCCTGTCAAAACCTGCTATCTAGGTCGACAACTAGCTAACACAAAAAAGCGAAGGTATGTACAACATGACATATGTACGTCTACACACAAACTAGTATGAGCTACAGGCCTTGGCTTCAATGATTGTTGAAATTGAAATGTGTTTACACATTCAAAGACGAAGAAAAAAAATATAGTGCTGCTGGGTCTGCTATGCTTTTATAAACTAGTGATGTGCCTGAGCACAAATGGCGAGCGAGCCTAAAGTTATACTATTGTTAAATGACACTCGCGCTATTAAAAAAAATTCGGAGATTTGAATTATGTATATAAGGTAAAGGGGATTCAAAGCCATAGTAAACACACCCCACAATGGTTTGAATTGAAAAAAAAAGCAACAAAAAAAAACAAGTCACGTTATTTAAGTGTTTTCTTTGTGATATTCATTAGCTAAGTAGTAGTTGTAAAGCACAATACTTTCACACTTAACTGAACATACCTCTGTCTAGCTTACCTTCGTGGTTAGTCTAGTGGACAATAAAATTTCAAGTCAATACTGTTGTGTAGGGCTTATAAATATGACAAATAGCTATTAACTTACCACCGCCACTAACTCGAATACAAATGGAACTCCCGAAAGTTTTTGAGTAGTTCTAATTGTACCCGCAAAATAATTCAAAGCGGTAGGATGATAAGGGTAATGATCGATAGATCAGAGGAATCTGTTTAGTTATTGGCGAGCGAGCGTAGCGAGCGAGACACTCTCAGGGGTAACTGTAACGCCAAATCGGGTCCTACCCAAAATCGGTCCCCGGACTGAAATTGGCTGCTAAAAACTGTCCCGGACCACAATTGGCTGCTGAATTCAGTCCCGGCGGACTCAATATGGCTGCCAGATGTGGTCCGCTTTGCCAAATTTAGTCCCACCTAGCCCTGGAGGAAAAAAATCAATTGTGTGATTAACTGGAGGTGGTGAGTTATATCAGTATAGCTACTAGTGGTGTGCTTGAGCACAAATGGTGAACGAGCCTAAAGACTATACTATTTTAATGATTTTGACTTCTAACACTGAAGCTACTGATAAGGTCCAGTTATTAAATTTAGCATACAGGGTAAAGGGATTTCAATGCAATAGTAACAACTCTCTGCAACTGCTTGAATTGAAGTGAAAAAAACAACAACAAAACAATACACGTTATTTAAAAGTTTTCTTTGTGATATTCTTTAGCTAAGTAGTGGTTGTAACACACAATGCTTTGGCACAACTGGACATACACCTACACAGACTTACCTTCGCAGTAGTCTAGTGGACAATGTATTTTCAAGTAAATACTGTTGCGCACGGCTTATAACCATGACAAAGAGCATTTGTTGTTGTTTTTTCCCTTTTCCCTTTGTTGTTGTTTTTTTTGGACCTTATTTTCAGTAGCTTCAGTGTTAGAAGATAAATCATTCATATAAAAATAGTATAGTCTTTAGGCTCGCTCGCCATTTGTGCTCAAGCACATCACTAGTATAGTAGTATCTGTTATAAACAAACAAACATCCCCGATTTTCAATTGTGTTACCCGTGTAAGTGTCTTGCTTGCTTCATTCGCTCGCCAATAAAGCAAAAATGTTCATGCGTTTAGGCCTGCTCCAATTAGCTTGGACCCACCACTCACTGCTCGGCAGATCCATTTCTTTATTTTATCAAGACGATTTACCAACTTTCAATGATTCAGGATGATGGCTGCCCATGCTGCATGCAAATCACCCTCCAGGATATAATAAACAGTAAACGTACCCTCCAGAAATCTTGCTGTTTACTTTGTGTTATCACGGAGGTTCGACCTCAGTTGACCACTGAAGAGGACTTTGGGCAAGAAGTTGAAACGTCGGGTTAAGTAATAATTAAAAATATTGGCTGTTAAGAGAAAAAATTCCTATTATTTACCAACTTATATGACTAGTGACGTGGGCAAAAATAGGGGTCGCATGTTCCATATTTGTAAGTAAAAAAAAATAAATAAATAAACAAGAGCTAATTTTCTCGTTCTAACAGCCAATATTATTAAAACTTAACTGGTTAAATTTAAATTAATATAATATTGGCTGTTAGAACGAGAACATTTGCTATTATTATAATCATTTCAGCGAGAATGACTGAATCATCATTAAAATAAATACACCAGAATCTTGATTGTGCAACACTTGTAAGTGTCTGGCTTACTCACCAATTACATATAAGTTAAATCATGTGTTTAGGAATTATCACTGATAACCAACCTGATCCTGAGGAGGAAGCCCTAGGGAGAGGGTGGATATCTAGCTTAATATAAACTCTAGCAGAGCCCTGTATCATACCACCCTGCCCCTTCTTGCGTAAAGACAAAATAAATGAATAAATAAAACAGAGACATAGGTTTAGAGCTTCCAGGATGCTGGCTGTCCATGCTGCGTGCAAATCACCCTCCAGGATATAATAAAAGTAAATGTACCCTCCAGAAATATTGCTGTTTACATTGTGTTATTATATCACCATGGAGAGTTCGACCTCAGTTGACCCCTGAAGAGGACTTTGGCAAGAAGTCAAAACGTCGGGTTAAGTTTTAATTAATAATTTTTTGTTGAACGAGAAAAAGTTGCTATTATTTCAGCTGAGAATGATTGAATCATTAAAGAAAACCTTAGATAGTACTATTACATAACAATTCATCTAACCATTTGATTTTTCCTATTCCTGTTGAAAATTCTGCCAGGACGTCAAAGATATTTTGAAAAGTCTACACTGATTCAGTGTTTCTGGTATGCTTTATCTTCTACTATTTGTCCTTACACAATTCCAGACCAAATAAATAATATAGCCATTCTTACTAAGCTATATCTTCATAACTTACTACTACTTGTGGCACAGTTAAGCCAGTATCATCAGCAGCTTCTTCCAACACATGCTGACATGCCTATGCTCACTGAAACACCAGTCACCCCAGCTCTGAATAGAGTATTATAATGGGAAGTCTGAGCAACACTAAATGCTTCCCTAACCTGTCCAGCGACGTCGGAAGCTCGATCACAGCTACAACAGCTCAAGGCCCACGCTCTGTAAGGCTTGCTACCCAGAAGCAAAATGGAGCTCACTGCGTGGGTGGCAAGGACTAGGTCGGAGAGAGGTGTGGCAGCTTTAAATGGAGGTTAACACCCCATTGTTCACCGGGGTTAACAGAGGCACCGAAATAAGACGGGAAAGAAAAGGGCGGAGCATGGGACGAGTAATAACTAGGTGGGTAGGCTTAAAACAGGTTGTGGGAGGGTGGGCGGAGTTGAGTGGCGAGACCACGTGCCGTAAGCGGCACAGGAGCATACCAAGACGCGCGCCAGTATCACAAAGCCAGGCTGAGCCAGATACGGGAACAAGCTGTTTTAGTAGCCGGAAAGAACAGCGGGTGTAAGCAGCAGGCTCAAGTCTCGTCTAAAAGCAGCATGGCATCACCTGGCGAAGTGAGTAGTACTCCTGGAAGGTCGTCAGCAATCCAAATAGATGACGGGACATTGGCTACAATTATTGAAGGGGTGACGGCCAGAGTCCAGGGAGCAATGGACCAGGCAGACCTAGCTGGTGAGGCGAACTGGGGAATGGGGAAAGGGGGAGGGATGGTTAGTTAGGTGGGTTCCCTCTAGCCAGCCCTTCTCCAGCCACAGCGGCTGTGATATCACAGGGAGCAGAGAGGGAGCCCAGCAGGATGGGGTAGGTAATAGAGTAGTGGTTAAAGAGGCCATATTGGGAGGCGAGGGTAGTTAATTAGTTGGAAAAAGGGGGTTCTAATTAGGATAAGGCATAGTATTCGAGGGTAGGCGGGATCTTGTGTCAAGTAGAACAAAATTGGGTTATCAGAGCAAGCAACAGTGCGAGTTAACAAGGCTCTGGGTTCATCGAATCGGTATGATGACATGGCGGGTAGCATAGCCTAGCAGCAGGAAGCTATGGTGACAGGAGCAGGGGCATGCAACTGTGCGTGAGGGTGAGATGCTAGGCGAGGGCAAGTGCGTTAAGCTGGTCACGATAGCACGGGCCGGTCTTAAAGCAAGAGCACACAAAAGGGGCACGACAGCATGGTGCCGTTAGCAAATGGCAAGAGCATGGAATTCAGCATGAGGGCAAGGTGCTGGATTGTAAAGCAACAGCATGTAGCAGGGCACGACAGCAAAGTGCCACAGCGGAAAATAAGAGCAGGGTAATGGGCACGATGGCAAGGTGCCTGTCTTAAAGCATAAACATGCAAAGGGCACGACACCAAGGTGCCGTAGCAGAAAGCTAGAGCATGAAACTGAGCACGATGGCAAGGTGCTGTGCCCCTAAGCAAGAGCACGTAGCAGGGCACGACAGCAAAGTGCCATAGAAGAAAGCAAGAGCATGTAATTGAGCATGATCGCATGGTGCTGTGTATTAAAGCGAGAACACATAGCAGGGCACGACAGCAAGGTACCATAGCTCGAAGCAAGAGCATGAAGCTGAGCTACAGTCCCGCAGTTCTTATCAAAGAACTCATTTCATTGGTTAATCAAATCATGTGACCAATTATAGCGCCGCGCGAGGGCTAGGGCTAGGGCTAGGGTGACCAATCAGAAGAATTCTTTGATAAGAACTGCGGGATAGCTCAAGCTGAGCACGATGGCAAGGTATTTGTCGCAAATACAGGAGCAAGAAAAGGTGTCCTTACACAATACGGGAAGGCGGGAACGGGATAATACAGAGAGTCGTCTACTAGGGTGGAATTGGGGTATTTAGGTGGCTGGGTTTATTAAAAGGGGGCCTGGAGGTTTGCTTTTGCTGTTGTTGTATTTGTTTTTGTTTTAATTAGTGAATAAGGTAATTCAGATGATGTGGTGTCATGAGGTGTGTTTATTACGTGCTGGGCAGGTGATAAGACAAGGCCCCCAAGCAGCAGGGATTTAGCTGGGTGCGGCATCAGAGAAATGGAAACTGAAGATGCGGTGGCAGCGCCACGCAACAGAGAAGCAGGGGTTGGCTCCAGACCTAGCTTGGAGTTGGCAGGTGCTAGCAGCAGAGCTCCAGCAAGGAGCCAAACAGTTTGCATTGGTGCAGGTCTCCCGTCAATTACGCGGAAGCTGGCGGAAAAGATACAAGCAAATGAGTACGTGGAGTTTGCAGACCTAATTCCAGCTGGTGGCAGAAGCAGAGTGCCCACCCCGCAGGGCTACGGCCAGATTATGGTGATTCAAGCTGCCGATCTGATGACTACAAGGAAAGTCATACCTGATTTATGATTTAGCGACGTGGCTTCAATGCTTTGCTGTGTATGTGGCTGTGCTGGGGCCTCATCGGCCCGACAAGCTGGCAGACCTGATGGGCTATCAGTCATTGATCGCAAGGGCCAGCAAGAAATTTAAGTGGCCGTCATGGTTGGTATACGACCAGAATTTTAGGCAAGAGCAGCTGGAAATACGTCACTGCAGTGGGCGAAAGCTGAGCCCAGCTTGTACGCCCAATATTTTACGGGCCAAGAAATATCCAAGGAGAATTGGTGCAGCAGGTGCCATGGCGTGGATCATCAGTCGGCAGACTGTCCGTACGGGAGCAGGAAACGCACTTGGAGCGGTGGCCCAAGTGCAGCGAGTGTCTCACAGCCAAGGGAAGCAGCAACAGGAGGGCATGACCAACAACTCTGCGTCAAGTTTAACAAATACGGTGGAGATTGCAAGTTTGGAAAAGATTGCAAGTTTTTGCACGCTTGTTCAAGTTGCAAGGGACCACACCCAGTGTCAAAATGCAGGGCAGGTGGCAAGGCGGCGCTGGGCAGGATGGACGAAGCTTAACTCTACCAGGCGCAAGGACCCACAGCTGTTTGATAGTCATATATTGTATTGTTCATGCTGTTATTCTTATTCAATGTTGCTGAATGCCAATTGTGCCGGATCTGACAATGGGCTATGGTCGGGCATCAGGTAGACTGGGCAGAGCTGGCGGTTGTATAGTTGCCAACTTTTAGATACAAAGTGTAGGGACAACTCGGCGAGCTTGCGCGCCTGAAATTTTTTTGCCACGACCACGCCCTTTTAAATTAAACCACGCCCCTTTTTCCACGTCCACATGCACATCGAAAAGATTCAGTGGTATCTTATGGTGATTGATCGTGAACTGATGATTTGTTTTGTGAACTGATGATTTGTTATGTGAACTTGTTTTTAGTCTTTGTGAAGTGATTGGCGAGTTGCTTTCTTGCGTTATGACTAAAAATAACTGTACTTTGACCCTACTCGGGCCATAGCTAGCTAAACTAAGTCTCGAGCTGTACTGTTACATTTTAGCCTTCATTTCCTGGCCTAGGACCCTCTCTGGTCGGTGATGTCGGGACAGGAGCGGGACTGGAGCTAGAATGTCGGGATTGCCCGCCAGAATCGGGATGGTTGGCAACTATGCGGTTGGGTAGTTAGGGAGTAATTAGTACGAATGGGGGGGAAGGATAATGCCATTAGGGCGGGTGTGAGGGGGGGATCTGCACATGGGTCACAGTGAATGTGCCATATCAAATGCAAGGGCATAGCAGCGGGTTGTGGTTCACAATGGTGCTGTGTCATGCATGTAATGCAGGTGCAAGTGAAGGGTCGTGCACGGTCCAAGGCAAGCAGATGCAGGCGTTGGCAAGGTGCAGTGGGCCAGATGGGCAAGCACTGTTGGGTCGCCTGGCAAGTATTGTCTCCCCAATGAGAGAGACTATCTGGGCGCAGGAGCTGGCTGGTCATCCTGACAAGGCGCTGGTGGATGAGTTACTGCGAGGCATAAAGTCCGGCTTCAGAGTGGGCTATGACAAGTCACTAGCCCCGCTGAAGGCTCATCACAGAAACATGCAATCGGCTACGGAGCACAGGGAAGTGGTCACAAAGTACCTGACAGCAGAGATCGAAGCAGGGAGAGTGGTATTGGTAGGCACCACGTCCCAAGCTGAAGCATTGGGCATCCACTGCAGCCCATTTGGGGTTATCCCAAAAAAGAGCAAGCCGGATAAGTTCAGGCTGATCCTAAACTTGTCAGCCCCGGAGGGCGCAAGTGTCAATGATGGAATCAGCAAAGAGCTGGCCACATTGTCGTACGTGTCGCTGGACCAGGTGGCAGACACCGCTGCGAGGCTTGGACGAGGTTTGCTCCTAGCAAAAATGGACATCAAGCAGGCATACAGGCAAGTATCGGTCCATTCGCAGGTGTTCCACTATGTGGACGACTTCATCACGCTGGGGGCAAGTGCAACAGAATGCTCGAGAAATAACACCATTATGCATGAGGTGTGCAGCAAGCTGGGCCTGCCAGCAGAGCCCGAGAAGGACGAGGGCCCTGCTACGAGCCTGACATTCCTAGGCATTGTAATAGACACAGTGGCTATGGAGCTGAGGCTACCGCAAGAGAAGCTGTTACGCATGCTGGCAGAGCTGGCAGGTTGGAGAGGCAGGTAAGCATGCAAGAAGCGAGATTTGCTGTCCCTAATTGGGGTACTGTCACACGCTTGCAAAGTGGTCAGAGCCGGCAGGACATTTACAAGGAGGCTGATCGATTTATCTATGTCAGTAAAGAAGCCAGAGCATTTCATCAGACTCAGCAGAGAGGCGTGGTCAGACATTGAATGGTGGTGGCAGTTTAGCGCAGACTGGAATGGCATTGAACTGTTGAGCAGTTCTCTCGGCCTCCGGCCAACGGTGACACTTGTATCAGATGCTTCAGGCTCCTGGGATTGCGGAGCATACTGGGGCTCTCAATGGTTTCAGCTGCCGTGGGTAAAGCAAGCTGAGCAGTGGCACATCACGGTGAACGAGTTGGTGCCGATCGTGGTAGCTGCTGCTGTATGGGCCCGGCATGGCGGGGTCAAACGGTGCTGGCTCGCTGTGACAACGCCGCCGTAGTGGCAACCATCAACAAAGGGCCGTCAAGGAATAAAGAAGCCATGCATTTGGCCCGATGCCTGGCCTTTATACTGGCGAAGCACGAGATAAGACTGACTGCATCTCACATAAAAGGAGCAGATAACACTATGGCAGACGCTTTGTCCAGGAACGACCTGGTGAAATTCTGTGTTCTATGTTCACAGGCAGCGGCAGAGCCATCTGTTATTCCGGACACGCTCCTGGACCTACTGCTGGTCAAGAGACCAGACTGGACATGCACCAAATGGACCGAGCTGTGGAAGAATTTCGTATTAGGAGCGTAGCAACTTCCACAGAGAGGGTCTATGGCTCGGCACAGGAACGTTATAAGAGGTATTGCCGGGCAGCAGGTCGCCAGCCATTGCCGACGTCAGAACGAACACTTTGCTGGTTTGTAGCACTGCTGGCCACAGAAGGCGTGAGCTTCACATCAATAAAGTGTTACTTAGCAG
>WLWD01004221.1_pt1 | contig 42581 bp, 20 predicted proteins | sample 6712731 | NCBI WGS metagenome assembly WLWD01 (sample SAMN12718690, study PRJNA576275) | sponge metagenome | isolation source: marine sponge | host: Mycale hentscheli | place: New Zealand: South Island, Marlborough, Capsize Point | collected 2014-11-01 | reverse complement strand
AATGTATGGCATATTGGAAGGCATTGGCTGTGAAGACTTTGCCTATGTCAAACAAGCCAGCTCATCTGTTACTTTGATTTATGGCTCTAATGAAGCTAGAGCTGACTTGTGTTATCACAAAATTAAAGTAGAAAACTTGTATAAATTATTTTTGGCTTTTCCAGATTACTCAGAAATTTTTTCGAGCTCACTTGATGTAAAAGTACAATTCCATCTAAAAGAATTTTATTTCGAAGGTCTAATCAGCTCAGTAAAAATATTAGGGGTCGTACCGAAGCTGGTTCCCAGTACATTTCAGAGCTTTGACCATATGGAGAATTTGGATGCATGCAGTGTATACTGTTCTCAAGAACAGTTTGATGCCCTAAAAGTCATTGTGAATTCTCCACCACAATACCCTCCAGTTCTGCTGACTGGAGCCTTTGGTACTGGCAAAAGTAGACTGCTAGCATTATGCGCTCTATACCTACTCAGTAAACGGTCACGCTCAGCAACCCGTATCTTGGTGTGCACTCAGCAGCGATTTTCTGCAGACAAGTTTTTGGATTACTACACTTCTATATTCTGGGAGAACTGGAATGATAATGTGTTTGTGATACGTGATTCCGGCTTTGATGGCTTGGAATCAGACAAACAAAAATATTACTTCACAAGTAAACAATTCAAGGATATAATTGAAAATAGCAACAAATTTCGAAATGTGCTTGTAATTACTACATGTTTGACTGCTCCCCATCTCAGAGGACTCCCATTGGGTTATTTCAGCCATATTTTTATTGATGAAGGCTCACACATGCGAGAACCTGAAGCAGTTGCTCCATTATGGATTGCCAATAACTTGACAAAAATAGTCATAGCTGGAGACACTAACCAGGTATGTTCAGCACATAGCCGTAATGTGTAAGGGTTTTGTATTTTCTCCCTGCAAGTATACTGTTAAAATTGGGGAGTGGAAGGCAGTTTCTAATGTTAGTCATATTATATTTAATTTTTGTGAGGCATTTTAATGGGTAAGGTAGGAATTTGATAGAACTGGTGCTGTCTTTAATGCTAGCAATAGTTGATCACAGTTTTCTGCTTAGAGCTTTTCTTTTTCCGTTAAATAGCTAATTACTATGTAAACAGATGTTTTGAAATTATTTGCTCAGGTCAATAAAATCATAATCTTTGAGAGTAATGATTATGAAAGATGGAAAAATTCAATAATAGTTCACAATTATTACATAGCAGAAGTGATGTTAATAAAATTTATTTTGGCTGGACAGAATATCGTAACTTTAATATTATTATTATGTTACAGATTGGTCCAGCCAATTTAGTGCGTGGTAAGGTGGCTAGAGCAAATAGTCTAAATATATCTCTGCTCCAGCGATTGGAAAAGCAATACTTGTCCTCTCCAAACTGCCATATTATTGCTAAACTGTCAAGCAATTACCGCTGTCACCCCGAGATACTGAATCTCATCAGTGATCTGTTTTATAACTCTAGCCTTCAGTGGAATGATGAAGAAACTGAACCTACGACGCATCGCAAGTATCCATATCCTCTAGTGTTCATATGCTCTGGGATAGGTGAATCGGCAGATGCACAAGATATGGAAGCTGAAATTATCATTAATAAAGTTATTGAATTAGCCAAGCAAACTCCCTCGGCTTGGAATAGCAAGCCAATGAAGAACTATCTCATAACCAGTCCATGTGAAAATCAAGTAAGTGGATTCATGCCTAAGCCGCGGCCAATATTAACAGTGAAAAACATCTCTTATGATGGTAGACCATAGATTATAGAGGTATACATAGGATTTCTGAGAGGGGGGTTCCATTTGAGGAAGATCAGAGCTAGTATGAATCAAGTTAATATGAAAAGCCACATCCTATTTTTAGGACAGACCACTGTATTTTTATTCACTCTTAAATCCTGTATCACTTGGTTTAGTTACATCCTTATTCTCCTGTCCATTGTCTCTCTGAACCCTTTTCTCTCTTCATTTCATCCTTCTTAAGTAATAAATTCCCTTCTTCTTTGTCTACTTCTTCCTGCTTCTCAGTCTCTCTGTCCTTCTATCCATGATTGTGGACATAGGCTGTGCAAAAACTGTTGCTTTCCATTGAACATTTAACAAACTTTCGCCATCTTCACCTGCTCTTAGATACAATTCTCATCAGAATGAGCTCATTTGCTAGGCACACCCTCTATTCATAATGTTTATATATAAACTAATTCACACACAACCAACTTTTATTTTTACTGACAATGCTTTACTGACCTGACTCAGCTTATGAATTATAACAGTAATTAAATATTATTAATACCATAGCTCCATCATTTAGTTTCAATTGTCATCTCTGCTCTCCCAAATTTGCTCACAGGTTCTTTGTGTTCTTTGTATAAAGCTTTATTACCTTGTAAATTTTGTGATCTTGATCTACCTATGTCACCCTGTATTAAAAATTGATTATTTAAGGGCTAGGAGCATGCGGCCACTTGAATGTCTAGCAAACTTTTATTCTTGAAGAATCAACTCTTATAGCTTCCTGGTTTTGTCTACAATCTAAAATTTCTCTCATCAGGAAATTGTGCGTTTATGAACAAATCCTGAAGGGGCCGGATAGGAAAGAGGTGGGTGAGTGGAGAGGGGGGGTGGGGGGGTGGCATGGGAAAATGAACCCACATTTTACTCCAATGACAAGTTGTGCCACTATTTCAATTATTTTTTTTTTAGTAAATTAACTCGTCAACAAAATAATGTATAGATATCTTGCTAAAATAACTCAAACAGCCTGTTACATAGGTCCACACTGTCGAAATATATACAAGAAAATGAGTTATTTACTGATATTTTACAAATATATTGGTTTACAATTTTTTTTACTTTACCAAGCAATTAAGTAGGTATGCTCATCTGAGGATATTTATTTTATGCTAAACTTTTTAGATTAATGATATTTACAAGAAATTCAAGAGAAGGAAAATTAAAGACTTTCCTGAAATAAGAACAGTTTTTCAAGGTAAGGTTATCAGATAAGATTTTGGCACTACTTACAAAGGAAATGAATTTCAACACATTTTTGCAGTGGTATAGGAAAGTGAGGTGGAAGGGCTAATGGGGTCCTCACATCCATTACTTTTCTCACATGAAACATGAACATCTTTAAATCACACATCACATGCCTAATAGCCCCACCCCCTCCCCATTTCATCCCATACTAAATAATCTTCCAACATCAATTTTTACACACATTTCAAACCAAAAGTATTGGTAGTGTTTACAAACAATATTCAAAGATTGAAGTAATACTTTTGTACATAAAAAAACTTTATGCCCTTTTTGACTTTGAAGTAGACCATGGTTAAATTTAAGGGTTAGAAATATTGAGCCTTGTGAGGAAATTGGTTTTTTAGACTAGTTATGGAGAAAAATTTCTTGTGGTTTCATTCAGTGATAATGTGCCCTAATTTGTTCAATGAAAACTGATATCTATCTGCATTTAAAAATTTCAGGCCAAGAATATCAGGCAGTAATTTTAAGCACCACTGAACCAGTAAATCAAGATGGATCGACACTGGATGAGACCAAAAGTTTTTGTGATCCATATGTATTCAACACAGCAATTACTCGAGCAAAATCCCTAGTCATTGCTGTTGGCAATCCATTTCTGTTGTTGAATATGGAGAAATCATTCATAAAATTTTACGGCAATGAGCACAATACACACTGCTGGAGTACGTATCTTGATCACACATTAGAGAAGCATTCTTTTGAATTTGATGACAGGTTAAAACTTACTGATGACCGAAAATTTCAATTGAAGGAGCAATTAAAGACTGGAATTAGTGAAATCCAAAAGAACACAGCACTAGTACAACAAGTAAAAAACAGGGACATTTTATTACAAAATATGGAGGTTTTGCTGCATGATAAAGATAAAGAAATTGAAGATTTAAAGAAAAAGTTAGAAGAACAGCATCAGTTAAAAGCTCTACCTTCTTATCCTGAAGAAACTAATAAATCTGTGGCTGCCATTTCTTCAATAGCAACTGGTTAGTCAGCAATGTATTCACTTTGTGTAATTCTTTGTATATTTTTAATGAATAGGGAAAGGAATTCAACAGTCTCCAACACAAGGAGGGCAACAGATGATAGTTCAGGTATTAACTATAGTTGGTTCAGCACAATCCTTTCAGAAAGTGACCCAATTATTTTATAATACAATGAATTATGCAATTGATATTCTTGATTTATCTAGGATGACTTTCAGCGCACATTTGTTCGAACATTATCCATCCAACACAGTGAAAAGTAAAACTTAAATAAATATTTACTAGTCAGATAATCTCTTATATGGTCATGATGTGTTATGTAGAACTTTTGAACGAAAGTGCTTTCTCGGAAAAGGTGGATTTGCACAAGTCTATCATGTTTCCGAAGAAAAGACTGGTGAAAAATATGCCTTGAAAGTTATATGTTGTAACAGGTATGCTAAATACAAGTGCTTTGGGGTATATCAAATTATAGATGTGTTTTTAAAGTAAAAAATTAGGAGCTTTTTTTTGCCTGATGAATGAATGTAACTTTTTTTTCATATTTCTATTCATATTTCTTTTCATATTTACATTGATTTGGTTTAAAAGGCTGGCCACTATTTGAGTTGTCAGGACGAAAATTTCTCAACCTATTTTCACTATGTACAACATTCATTGCTACCACTAATGGTTGTCCAAAATCCTAGGATTTCTCCTGCATCCTAAGTTATAGATTATCTTCGTGAAATAATTTAATGCGCACACATACATATATATGTGAGTGTGTCTAGGAAAAGGGACCTTACAGCGCAAACCAAAAATATTGAGTTTTTTATGCTAATAAAAAAAGCTACAATATATTTCAACTTAGTGCTAAAATCCTGGAAGGTAAAACCTTCGACGCACAGAAAAACTGACAGTTGAACTGGGTTGTATTCAGCAAAGCAATTGAACTAGAAATCGAGAAAACATAAATTGAATTTCCACTTCCGGTATAATTAACATTTCCGTATACTTAACGGCGTACTCCGCATACGAAGTTAAATCGTGCACCCGTTTTTAACTGTGACTAACAAACTTTTGCATGAAGTTCCTATAGCTTTCATAGTGTCACACAGCCAGTCTTATCTGAGTCTTTGGCTACTCTACTTGATCTAGTGGTAAACTTTCAGCCAGAAGTAAGCTGTGGAGTGTATGCAATTGTCTCAAAGCTATGCCCATTTTTTAAGCTGCTTGTTTGAAACTCCTCCCATTCCCCGTTTATTGTACTTCAAGAATGAGAGAGAATAAAAAGTTGCTTGTTTTTTTCACGGCATGCTTGGGGTCTTTTTAAGTTGTTTTGACTTTTGAAATTTGGCATAGACGTAGAGTTAGGGTCACTAAGACTAATTCTGCAAAAAACAAAGATTGGAGAAAGACAGAATTTTTCCGATGACTAACTTCTGGAGCCTTATATCTCAAATTCAATTTTTGTGCCATAAGGTCCCCTTCCCCAGACCCACTCACATATTATATGTATACACACATATTACACAAAACGTATGTATTTACTCCTGTTCTGTCTATCGAATAGAAAACATTATAAATACAAATATTAGAAATAGTTTTTTTTCCTGTTATTAAAATGATTAAGTATGTTTTTTGAAGTATAGTTTTTGACTGCTAGGTACACGCAATTGAATAGAAGTGCATATTTTACATCCAAAGCTTCAGTTGAATACTATTAGTTAGGTAGAATTAATTTTTAAAATTCGTTTATTTAATACATTTTTGTTAGGGATAGTAAAAAATTACTAAGGGAAGTTGTTGCACTTCAAAAATTGGAACATGATAGGATAGTTCGCTATGTGAGTCACTGGAAGCGTGATGATCATCAAGGATGGTGGATCAGTGACAAAGAATACCCTTTGTAAGTGTTTAACTGTTGCTGGTAGTTTTAGGAGTATCATAAATCATGAATACTGATCGGAGTTTAGATAGTGTGCAAAGGTAACAAAATAATTACATGTCTTGTGCTTATTGGCGAGCGAGCGTAGCGAGTGAGACACTTACAGGGGTAACACAATTGAAAATCGGGGATGTTTGTTTATTTGTATATTGGACGTACGTATGTCATTTTGTACTTTGACCCTTGCGTTTTTGTGTTAGTTATGTGGTCGACCCCGTCCCAAATTGCACTAAACAGAATCCTCTGGTTTATCGATCAGTACCCGTATCACCCTAGAAATTGAAGTGTTTCCAGTTTTGAATTCTTTTATTCCTTTTGCGGGTGCAGTTAAAACTTGAAAACTTAAGGGACTTCCATTTCTATTCGAGTTAGTCGCGGTGGTAAGTCAATGCGTTCTTTGTCATGGTTACAAGCCGTGCGCAACAGTATTTACTTGAAAATAAATTGTCCACTAGACTACCGCAAAGGTAAGTCTGTGTAGGTGCATGTCCAGTTGTGTCAAAGCATTGTGTGTTACAACCACTACTTAGCTAAAGAATATCACAAAGAAAACTTTTAAATAACGTGTATTGTTTTGTTGTTGTATTTATTTTTCCTTCAATTCAAGCAGTTGCAGAGAGTTGTTACTATGGCACTGAAATCCCTTTACCGTGTATGCGAAATTTAAAAACTGGACCTTATTTTCAGTAGCTTCAGTGTTAGAAGTCAAAATCGTTCATATAAAAATAGTATAGTCTATAGGCTCGCTCGCCATTTGTGCTCAAGCACATCACTAGTTAGTGACTTATTGGTGACTAAAAATGAATTATTTAAGAGATCTAAAATGTCACATATTATTTTACATGTAAATAATAAATTAATCTCATCGTGCAACTAACATGTTTTGTATCTCTTCAAATAGCAATTAATATTTTTTGTTTATGTCAAGCTTAAGAAAAGTAGTTTGAAATACATTGCCAAAAATTTGTAGATATCCAAATTATGGAAAATTAATCCTTCTTGTCAGTGTTTTGGTAGCGACAAAGTTTGATTATTTGTGCGATAATTAGTATGTGATTAAGATCATGCGAGTAAAGCTTGAATCTTTACTATGCCGGTTTAATAATGTTAAGTATAAAAAGTTTTTTCCCTACATGTAATATCATTTCTCACCTATTAACAACAGTATGTTGCATGAATAAATAATATCAATAGTATATCTAACTCAGTATACTCCACAACTTGAGAAATAGTCCAATTCCAAAATTCAATACAAAAAGTTATGGGAATAATAAACAACAAAAAACAACAACAACACAGCTTTCCTGCTCTACGCATGCCCAAATTTAGTCATGTGGTACAGCTCAAGTGATCACATGTAAGGTTTCAATAAGCACATGTAAACAATGAGCAGTTTTGCTTCTGGTTGCTACTTTCTAGCCTTTCAAATGCCAAGTATTCTTAGTGATATAGCTGTCATTTAGTTAATAACATGGAATACAGTTAGTGTGGCCTTTCACATTGATATTGTGATTGCCAGAGCTGTGTCTGTGTCATGTCCCCCTTCTACTACAGATGTGTATTGTGTGAGAATTCTGACTTACTCTGGCTGCCCTTAACCATCCACTTGGGATAATTGTACAACTAATATATTTTATCCTTTTTTATTGGTGTACTATTTATGCTTTAATTTATCATATCAATTTTATATTATAAATAAATGAGATGATTGATAATTTTATTTTTGTTTATGAGTAAGAGTACAAAGTTTAGTTACTGGATAACTGTAATATTTTAGTGTAGAGCTGAGTCTTGTGAGATTCAGAATAATTCTTTAGGTTGTTTTACCACTTTGTGTTCTCCATCTTTTACGCAATATCTTCTGCAACTTACCAATGTTGTAACTGTTTCAACATATCAAAACCAAGGTTGTTTGCACTGAGGTAAAATAGTTTAGCTAATTGCACTTTATATATGCACAAGAATAGATAGTGTGAACTGAATCTCAAACTTCTTCAATCATCTTTGCACTGCAGGACATCTTTGGACAGTTTTCCTATTTTTTCTTCTCACCAAAATTGTTATATTTACTTTCAGTCATCTTTACACTTTCACATAATTGCAACTATTAAGTTAAGTTTTTAATTAATGACAGTGGGCATGGTTTCAATGGCTGTTAAGGCTCAAATTGGCTTTCTATGGCCCTGTATTAATAAATGTATATATTGAAAGTCATAACATTGAAAGTTAAACACACTTTATGATTAATTCTTTTATGTTAGGGAAAACAAACAGTACTTATTCATATTGACTGAACTCTGCAAGAAAGATACTCTGCACAACTGGCTGACGAAGAATTGTACAAGTAGAAGTCGTCGCTTACAACTTGTAAAAAGTTTTTTCAGTCAGGTAATCTTAAAAGTACTAGAGAGTGTAAGAATAGGTTCTATGATAGTAGCTATCTATTAATGTTACCAAAACTTAGGGTATTTTACCATTATGTTTACCACTGGTTATTTGAAGTAACCGACCTGAAAAATGCTTGTGGTATACTTTAAAAGAGACAAAGTAAATTTGAACTGATCATTAGGCTTTGACTAGCATTTTACTGAACTATAAAAATAGCCAAAGACCTAAAACTATGTAAACACAACATTTCTAGAATTTGTTCATTGCATCAAATATATAATATATATATATATATATATATGAGTGTGTGTAGTAGTTATAAACCAATATTGAGGTTTGTATGAGATTTACAAACCGAGACATGAGGGCACTTTGTATGAGATTTACAAACCGAGACATGAGGGCAAAGCTTCAGTGGCATGGGTTTATGAATCGCAATACAAACCAATTTTTATTTGTTTATAACTACTTTATAGCCCATTGATAACAAATAGCTCTATTTATAGCTCTCTCCGGTCATTTTCCCATTACTTTTTAGGGGTTACTACGAACTATATCAACTTTTTTCCTCTAATACATTATTGTACGTGAATACCGGGGACTATATCAGATTTATAGTACTCGACCACAAGCGCAGTTGATTGGGTAATGGACCATATAATACCTATTATTATTATTATTATTATTATTATTACAATTATCAAGTTCTGACCCTTCACAATAACTAGGTTGAAACTTTCTCACCTAAAGGGGTCTGGAAAAAAGCAAAGGAAAAATGTGAAAAATCATAGTTTTAATGCTGGGGTATCGAACCCAGGACCACTGGCTTTGGCCTGCATCAGTGAAGATATCTATAGCATGAAATAAACCCACTTGTTACACTCAGAGTGATATGGCAAGATATTTCACTTTCAGGCTTTATATTGACACTCTGCCTCTAGCTTGTGAAAATAAATTATCCTGCTCATGCACCATATCCTCACACTTTGACTCATGTAATAAGTATTATATATATATATATGTCTGACAGTCTTAGAACATGACAAAACTTCAAGGACTTAACAAAAAATTCTTGACAATAAATCCCAGAGTAATTTTGTTTATTTACTTATTGATGGGTTGCTTAGATACTTGATGGACTAATATTTATTCATGAAAAAGGATATATACATCGTGATCTGAAACCATCCAACATATTGTTTTCACTCGATAATCAATTGAAGATTGGAGATTTTGGACTAGTTATGGAGGAGACTTCTCATAATGGTATATAATACCTATAGTTGCAACTCATTGCCTGTGTATTATAACCGATTGTTTATGTCGTTATTGTCTCATTATTCTGTTAGTTATTCAATCCCAAAATATGGATTCCACTACAAGCACATTTGATAACTATGGGACTCCTATATATATAAGTCCTGAGCAAAGACAGAAAGAGCAAGTTGACAGCAAAACGGATATATATGCACTTGGAATAATTCTCTTTGAACTTTTCTATCCAAACAAAATGCCATGTGATGAAAGATATAAGGTATTTACTGAAAATAAATTGTTTTACCTTTTTTTATGTAGATAGTTAGTAATCTGAACATGATATAGCTATAGTCCACTTCTTAATATTATATGACAGTTGTGGGTGTTTAAGCTGACTTTACTTTAAGCGTGGTAGACAGACTGCCACCAGAGTCGGTCTATAACCAATCTCCTGCCTCTTGATCATTATAACTAATAACTCCTCCTAACCACCCAGGGACTCCAGGAAGTTATAGATGCAATATTTTAGTTACACAATGATGCAGGTGAACATATGGTGAGACTGACTAAAAAGGAGTGGACTAAGCCGTGCAATATATAGCCAGTCCACCCACGGGTGAAACATAAACAAAGTGTGCTACACTGCAAAAAAAAAACTAAAACTAATTATTTTTAGAAGACAGTAAATTCGATAATAACTAAAACTACCAGTAGAGTTGATGACAAAATCTAATACTAAGCAATTTTTATTGTTAACAATTCACCTAGAATTATGTCATTAGCAGATGAAAATAATAAATTCACCTTAAGTATATTCTCTAAACTACATAACAAAAATATCATACTTTGTTTATAATACCCAAGTTTTTACAGAAATATGCCATTTTTGAAGTTCTTTGTGAAAACTACCAGTACTACTTTCTTTAAGGAGTCTCATTATTGCAGAATTTGTACATGGCATTGAAGAAAAACTAAAAACTAACTAAATCTTCATGGAGGAATTGGGAAAAAAAACTAAAACTAAGCATTCAAGATATTATAACTAAAATTAAGAAAGTCTGGAATCGCTAAACCAAAACAACACTGCAGTCAGCTATAACACACAATACACTCATGCAACTGGACATACTTACACAAGACATACCTTTCATGGTTAGTCTAGTGGACAATGAATTTTCAGGTAAATACTGTTGCACAGGTCTTATAACTATGACAAATAGTGCATTAATTTACCACTGCCACTAACTCGAACAGAAATGGAACTCTAGTAAGTTTTTAAATTTGAACTGCACCCAAAAAGGATTTCAAAACGGTAATCAATTCAATTTCTAGGGTGATACGGGTAATAATTGATGAACCAAAGAAATCTGTTTAGTGATTTGGGATGGGGTTGACCACCGAACTAACACAAAAATGCCAGGATCAAAGTACAAAATGACATAGTATGTCCAAACATATTTATAAACTAGTAGTGTGCTTGTGCACAAATGTCGAGTGATCCTGTAGTTTTACATTTAAACTAGTGATGTGTGTGGTGTACGGCACGGGAACGACTGGGACGAGCTTCAGGGATAATTTTGACATTCTCTAGTGTGTCGCCTCCACCAGAGTTCTGCGTACAACCTCAGGTTGCCCAGGCTAATGGTCCCCCAAGTGTACAATTTTAAATGTATTTCAAAGTGAAGTGATTACAGAACTGACTGAATTTTGGCATGCTACCAATATAAATTGGTAGAGCCTACACAAAGTACGATGGGGTCGGGTGACAATATGCTGACTAAGTAAAAGGGTGATCCACTAGGTATGGGGTAAACTAATTATGAACAAAATGGTAAAGGGTGCACAGAAAGGACTAAATAATAATAAAGTCTTAATGTGGTGAAGTGTGGGTGATTCATCACAATGTGCTTGAGCACAAAGGGCGAGCAAGCTAGTGCATAAACAAAACACTTCAAAATAATCTATCAGTCCATTTCTAAAAGTATAGCTAAGTACGTAGTCGTTATGACCAATATATACTTAGCTAGCAAATACAAAACCACATTCTTACCTCAATTTCCCGAGTACTGGTATTTTCTGTAGTCTCTATATGTCATTGTGACTATCTGAATTATCAGTATCTTTTGACAACAAGTACTCACAGGTACTAAAAAGGCCGAGTTTTTTAATATTACGTCTGATAAAGGGTTTCAATACCATAGTAACCATTCCCCATAACATTTTGCGACTTGAAAAAGCAACAAGTTTCAAAGAATTATTGCAAAGTGTTGAGTCTGCGTCTTGTGGCATTCAGAAACAACCTAATACGAAGGGGTAAATAATTAATGTCCTTAAAGGATGCGGGATTGGGATAGACCACGAAGCAAACAAAAATGCAAGGGTCACAGTACAAAATGACATATGTATGTCCATACACACATTATATAAACAAAACAAATATTCCCGATTTTCAATTGTGTTACCCCTGAGAGGGTCTGACTTGATTCACTCGCTCGCCAACTACCACTAAATTTAAATCTTTAATATGATAATGGTTGAATTTTAATATTTCTTGAGGCTAACACACAAGCGATTAAAAAAAAACATTCATTTAATACGCTACTAAGTTCAGTAGTTCTATTTTAACATTACATGTTTATAGCCATTCCTTACCTTTACATACATGAGTAATGATAGCTTCTGAATTACAACTTTAGCTGTTCTTAAGTGATTTACCAGTGGCTCTTGAAAACAGATTGTTTTATATGTGTATCAGTAGAATTTGTATATATCCATTGACCATTAATATTAGCTGCAAATACAAAATTATTTTCTTACCTAAATAAAACATTATCATCATTAGAATTGAAGCCATTGTGACTGTCCACGTTATCAGTAAACTCCCAACAAAAAATGCAATCCGCTACTAGGAAATGGCAGTTTGATATTTAGTCTGATAAAGACTTGTTAACACTACAGTAACTGTTTGCACAAGATTTTGTGACTTGAAAAATGAGTATTTCAAGGCATTATCGCACAGTTTTTAGCCTAACTCTAAATTAAGACTTAGTTACTTCGTAGTATCACAAAAAGATGGGGGCAAGCCGAAAAATCTGTGTTTTTTTAAGAGAAAAAAGGAACCACATGTGCGTTTAAAGGGCATACGTACTATCCATACATATCGAACATATACCAGATTTTCAATTGTCCACCCATAACAGTATCTCACTCACTTCGCTCGCTCGCCAATAACACCATGAAAGATATCTAGCAGCTGAATTAAGTATATAATATATATGTGTGAGTGTAAGAGTTCTTAGCCTTTGCTTGCATGGCTCACTATGCCTGCTTAGTGCTGCACAGGCATCCTGGCTCTGCCAGGTGCGTGTGATTGCCTATCAGCAACAAGAGAATTTGCAATAGTTTATTAATTGTATTGATAATAATCTCTGAAGCAGACAAGCTTATAGAATTGCCTCCAAGTGTGCCCTCTGTATAGAGGTATTACTGTAATATCAATTGACATTTTAAAATTAATGTCTTAGTACACTTATAAAGTGAGAGATTTTAGTATAAATTATATGATACTATACATGAGTCAAGTGTGATATGGCAAATATTTTACGAGCACAGACTAATGTATTTTAATGAGCCAGAGGGAGTGAAAACAAAGCCTGAGAGTGAAATATCTTGCTATTATCATGATCTGAGGAGTGTTATAAGTGTTTTTTTTCTATGCTATATTTTTACTGCAGTAGTTTGAATTGGGCTGGGGTTAGAAACTCAGTTCCAAAGTTGGCTGTAAAACTCTTAGTGTTAAGTTCAATGGGGCTCCCCGCAACATCCTGCTGATGTTTTAGCAGCTTCTTAGGTTGGGTAGAGTAATTTCTTCGTATTTGGGGATAATAAGCTTCCCCAACTCAGCTTATGATCAATCTGTGTGATATACTGAGAATCTATAATAGATATTTAGCATATATACATAGACAAAAGTTCAAGTTCAAAGAGGTCAATGCCAAATGCAAGTGTCCTGCTAATATTCCTGCCTAGCAATGCTCCGTGCTTATGATAGCTATAAACTCACAAAAAGGATGACTTATTTGTTAATTTTCTGAGACATAAAGTGTGGATATACAAGTGCAGTAATTCTGTAGTCTTTGTTGTCATATTGTAGATGTCACTAGGGACCTTTGTAATGGACATATTCAGTGGGCATGGGTTCAGACTTATAATAATTTTATATTTATAATTAGCCCCACATAGCTATATAATGTTTATATATATATGTTTATATAACACAGGTATTGGAAAAGATTCCCAGTGGAAACTTTCCTGGAAATTTTGTGTCCACTTTTCGAGAAATTTCAAACCTTATCATGGAAATGGTACAGAACAAACCCAGTGACCGGCCATTAGCAAAAGAAGTTCAAGTAATTTTTAATCAGCTCAAATTTTCTTTAGAATTTGTATCGTGCACGTGATAAGTGCCATAACTATTTTATGTGAATAATACCACACTAGTTTCATGACATGCATTTTTTAAATATTCTTTTCAAATATAGTTATTGTTCTGTTGCATTATTATATTTTAACTCAACTTTCAATGAATATAGCTGATGTGTTTTATGTTCAGTTCATTAGGAATTAAAACATTTAAACTCATTTGCAGATATTATGTGTGTGCTTCAAGGGTAGTTTATGTATTGGGGAGCAAGATGCCATGTTAACATAAAATTAATGGTCATTTGAATCAGTTATTATGAATTTGTTTTAATTTAGTTAGTCCACCTCACTCTATTAATTTCCATTGTCACAAATACAACAATTTTATTTACCACAACCAAACGAAAAGAAAAGAGAAACTAAATAATGAGACTGACATCTACCTGAAGCAACTTAATCTATTTGCTTATATTTCAAAATTGATGTACTATTCATTAAAAAAATAGGTACAACAAATTGTAAACTAATACAAATTTGATTTTATTTTTATTATTATTTATAATTGATATTATTATTATTATTATTATATTATCATCATCATCATTAACATAACATCATCTTGATCATTATTTCTGATCATATTATCATAATTTTATTTATTACTTGCCAATTTAGTTGTTATAATTTAAACTTGTGGTATATAACTAGCTATTGGCTATGACAACATTTCTATTTTCATAGACTAAAATGCTAGCTATAAACTGTCCACTGCCTCTTCAAAATTTTAGGAGGTGGGGGTTTGGGGAGGAGGTGGGGGGAAAGACAGTTCACATAGCTAATTGACCAGCCTGGGTCGGTAGCTACAATCCTGCAAAAACAAAAACAAAACAAAAAAATAATTAAATAAATTAACAAAAGAAAAAAAGAAAACAAACAAGTTATTTTGGAAATGACGTATGTACTGGTGTTCTCAATTTGAACCACAAAATTGACAGCATCTTCTTTCTTAGATGTAGCTAGAAAAGTTCAGCAATTATATATATATATGTATATGAAAGATTACTGTGGGGGCGCTGGCCTAAAATAACTCTTCCTAGTGTTCAATTTCTTAAATATAGGTTGCCACTAGAGGCAGTCTCTCCGTACTGTCTATTGCTGTAGTCCTTGTGATAAGCTCAGGCGCTCAGCCCTATTTCTCAATAGATTAGTTTAACTGTAATTAAAATTAAGAAGCACCCAAACACAGGACACAGTAGAGATGACTTTGGATTAATGACTGACTGACTAGCTATGAGGTACCACCTCCTTTTGTTAAGGCCAGGGCTCACGTGATTTTACAGCAAACGAAAGAGTATTCAGTCCCAAACATGCCACACACATTCAACACATACAACTTGCTAATCATCTACAACAAGGTATGACAATTAAAAGAATAATTAGGAACACCATTTAACACACAACAATGTTCAATCATGTAGCAGGAATACCACAATTACCATTTACAAAATTGGGATAGGCAGACTACTATGTAGCTACATTAGCTATTTGATATCAATCGATATTTAAATCATAAAACAATGTGATAACAAAATATAATAAAATCCAAAGAGATGATGATAAAAATAATATGTAGCTAGCTATACCAATGTTTTTGACCACAAAATATGATAAACAGCATTATTGTATAATTATTATTCTTCACATATAGGTACAAATTTTGACTTGTCCTCAGTTTGATTAAATAATTCACGAACTTCAAGAGCTGAAGGTCGCTCACTTGGTTCTTGTACAATCATTTTTGAAGTTAAATTGAAAATATGTGGTAAAGTAGCGGAAAAATTACTGGGATAATGTCCATTTACAAGTCTTTCCAAAACCTATTTATAAAAAAAGTGAAAACAATTTGGGAGTTGAAGTATATAATATATATATATGTACTAATATAGACATTCCTGAAAATATTCTTCAAAGAAGCTCCTGAAATTTTTGTTTATGAAATTTTTAACGAACATGCTACAAAGCGATTTTGATATTCAAAATAATTGTACAAAATTTACTTCAATAATTACTCAGTCATTACATTTGATAAATACTCTGGACATTACTGTTTTATCAAAATAAGGTTAATTGTTAACCAATACATCATGTGGAATTATTTACATAAACATACTGTGTATTTGGTCCTTGTCATAAGTTATAAAACACTAACCTGTCACATATAATAATGGTCATCATTACTGTGTGAACTTAAGGAAGCTAAACAATATCCTCAAAAACATGTGAATGCATTACATAAGTAAAGATTATTGTCATAGCCTTCTTAATTTCCATTAGACCTGCCCCATTCCACCCGTAGACATCTTCGATTTGCATGTTCGAATTACTACAATCATGTGACCTTCATTGATTTTCGGTTGGCAAGTGCATTCCTCTCTTTTGCCACATTTGTGGTCACACTAACTCAATGTGGACATACTATAGTGGTGTGCTTGAGCACAGATGGCATGTGAGCCATTCCACATAAAGGAATTCAACTACAAAGTAAAGCCTTACCTTATATTAGATAAAAAAGTTAACTATTGGTATTATGTATGCAAATGAATAATTCAGGATACTACAGGGGTGGATCCAGCGCTAACAACAGGGAGGAGCCCAAATATATTTAGGTCAAAATGCAAAAATTTAAAAATATTGATGGATTGTATCTGATTTCAATACTAATTTGTGAGTGAAGAGTATAAGTTAGCATGCAGTTGACATATACACTGCATTGCCTGTATTGGTACATTTCTTCCTTAGCCTTATAATAAAAAAAAAGTTGGTTGGGAGGGGAACCCTGGCCCCCATGGCCCCACCTAGATCCTCCCCTGCACTACAAAATGTCTACCATTTTATTAAGTCAACCTGAATTTAATGTTCTAGCTCAGTGTATTCATTTCTAAAACTACAAGCATGTAGCTGTTGGTGACAAGTGGCCCAATTAGTGCCTAATTTAGAACAAGCATCTTTGGAATAGAGTATACACTGCTGATAAAATGTAATTGATAGTTGTAAATTTGAAGCATTATGCTACAAAGAAATGCGGTTTTCATATTTGAGAAATTGGAACTATGTTAGAGAAAAACAAGAATAACATTGATCTTTTTCTTACAAGTCAATGCATTCGATATTTAGCGTAAATTGTAATTGACAGACAGCAAAGTTCGAGTCATAGATTTAATGATTACAATAGATAACCAATTATAGTGTGTGCATTCAGTCAATGTTTAACATACACAAGTGAATTAGACATACCTTGTCTTGTGATTTCATTTTCTTCGCATAATAAAGTTCAAAAAGAATCATTCCAAGAGAATATATATCTGTCTTGTAGTCAACTTTTTTCTTATTCTTTTGCTCTGGACTGATATAAAAAGGAGTTCCACAGGCTTGTATTTTGTCAGTGCTTGTATTACCTACTGAGTACAGATATAAAAACAATATTATATGCATAAACAGTACATAACAAGATGAATTTCTTTTCTAACGGGTCAAATTAAATATGAAACAAATTTATTACATGAAAGTATCCCTCTTAATTATCTGCCTACTGTGCCCAAATTTCCTTGCTAAAAAATCAATAGTAGCGGATGACGGTGTATAAAATATACATATGTATAGGTATGTGAATAGCTTTATACTGAAATAAAGTCAATAAAAAGCTTGCAAAAAATGTTTAAGTGATGTATGGTAGCCAAACATTATTTAGTCATTACTGAAATTTCATTGGCAGATTATTTTGACAGAAAACAAGATGGGTAGTGAACAAGAGATAAACATAAATGCTTTCACAAAGTATTATTAGAACTCTTATGCTGATTTACTATTTTCTGAAGAATCGTCTATAGCTAGTCCAAAATCTCCAATCTTCAGGTTATCACCAGTACGTGAAAACATTATATTTCCTGGTTTTAGATCACGATGGACATATTTCTTGCCATGAATATAAATCAATCCATCTAATATCTATAGAGAGAAAAATTCAACATAAATTTTATAAGATGTCTACAATATCGTTGCTCAAAAACAAAACTTGAGGATACCTACCTAAGATTTTTGCAGAACATCCTGCTGCACTACAATAATAACTCCCATCCCAATATCTGATCTTGATAGGAAGGTATATGTACTCATGTTTTTGTAAGCTCCAATTACTTTTATTTCCTTTTTTTGCTCTTTTTACTTCCATTCGCCTTCTAAGTTTTAAGACAAAGAACACCCCAACACATCGGCTCCACTATTTTAATTTGTGCCGTATTGCTACTGAAGCTATAGCATATTTAATGTTTACACATACATTCCGATCATAGATTCATGAAAAAAAAAATTTAAAGACCTGATTGAAGTAGTTATGTACAACTTCATTAGCACGTCTGTCTTTTCCTGAATTCCTTTTCAACCAATGATACAAACTGTCCTTGCAAAGGCTCATCAAAATGATTAGATATTGATGGTTGGGTCTGAAATTACAAAACAACAACAAAAAACAACAACAAAAACAACAACAACAAAAAACCCATTTAACAAACTTGTGTAACACTTTTGTCTTTATACTTACACTATGTTTCCTCCATGCAACCATCCATCACCATCAGGCACCCAGTGGTCTACGTAACGAACTATATTTATATGATTCAAGTCCCGTAGCACTTGAACTTCTTTTAATACCGTTTCCCCGATTCTAAATCCAGAATTTTTATAAGAAAGAGGAAAATTCATTAAAATCTAAACACTCATATCCAACACCTTTCGCATCTTATTAGCCAGTTTTTCAAAGTTTATTTTATTTATTTATTTTATTCAAATTGATTGAAAGTGACATATCAATTGGTGAAAGACTGTTAAATTTTGGCTTAGGGAATACAGTAGTTTGAATAGTCAAAATTATATTCCCCTAGCCAGTACTATTATTTAGTTGTGTTTCTGACTAGTGTAAGGTAAATTAAGAACTCACTTAGTACATTTAATAACCTTTGCAGCATATTCTTCATTAAGCTCTCGGTTTAATACATGATATACTACAGCAAAGCCTCCTTGTCCTAAGGTCTTCGATATGTGAAAGATCCTGTAATAATATGATTTTTTGGCTATTAATTATTCTTGTATTGGTACATAAATGCACACAATTACCTGCACACAAAAATTACTCACTTTCCATTGTGCTCAATCGCTTTTGGGGTAAATTGTTCATGAAGACAGTTCTATAATATTGTCACATTTAATTATAGGATAACATTTTGGTATAGTTGCACACTATGTAGAATTAGTCTGGCATTGCCGATCCTTTTTTCCCCCTATATTGGTGTGTGGGGAGGAAGGAAAGGGTCTGGTATCTCTGGTATCAACGACTTGTGCAAATGACATCACAGGTTTATTTAGTCATCATTAACACGTAGGCTAAAATCAATTGCGAGTCAAATATTTCGTTGCAAGTAAATATTTTGTTGGAATATCTCATTGCGACTGTGGTGTTTCAATAATGCAGAACAACAACAATAATGGAGTTGGTCATGTACAAGTGACAAACTCTGGAAAACAGAACTCTTTCCGTACCTTGTCAGGAGAGCTACAAAAATATCTCTTCATAAAATTCCCTTTCATCTGCTCTTGCTTTACGCATGAAACTTCTAAACACGCTCTTCATCACTTGATCTTCCATACCTAACAATGCGGAATAAACTGGGTGCATTGAATATGTGGTTGAGGAATGTGCTTAATTAACGAATCTTCAATCTGATTGGAGTGCCACTATTTTGGTGCCGGCACAAGTTGTTGATACTAGAGCTACCAGAGCCTTTCCTTCCTCCCCGTCCACCCATATATAGGGAAGTAAAGGGTCTGCCACACCAGAATAATGTAGAATATGATCATTTAAAATAATTATATACCAAGAGAATCAGGGTAATATTGATTGCTAAACACACTACTTTAAAAATATGCAATCAGCAATATTTTTTGTCAGTAAACCTAAGTCTCATATTATCAGTGAATTATGTCATTTGTGCATGAACATGCTGATACTGAAATTGCCCAGTTAGCTGGAGTATTCTTTGAAATACACTGTATCGTTTTTGTGGTCTATAACAGCCATCAACAAAAAGAAACATACCTACTACTATAAAGAATCGACTTGCATTGTCACGATGTCTTAAACATCGATCTAGGACTAACCTGGTCTAATGGCTTGTATCGTGCTGGAGTCTTGTCCAAATTTACTATGGGAGAAATTGTACTACTTATTTTATCTTGCTCTTCTGGTGTCTCTTGCAGACCTACGCCTAAAATCCCATTAAAAAATAAAATATATATATTATATTTATATATGTATTTATGTGTATGTATTCAACTCAAATAATATGATGTTTACCAGTTTTTGGAACTTCTGGAGTATTTTGTAACATACGAACTTTTTCTAGTTGCTGCTCTAAATGAGCTATGTTTAATTGTAACTCTTGTACTTGCTGCTTTAATTCTTTGTTCTCCTTTTCCAATCTTTCCATTTTCTTTTGCTGACTGTCAGCTATTTTTGCTCTGATCTCTCCGAGTAATTTACTTTTGTTCTCTTCTGTGAGTGCAAGTCTTGAATCAACATGAAAAGATTCATTTTTCATGCACAAATCCAAATAAGTACTCCAACAATAAGCATTATGTTCCTCGCCATATTCTCTCACGAAAAACTTCTCCAAATTTAAGAGAATAAAAGGGTTTCCAACTGCTATTACAAGAGACTTTGCTCTGGTAATCACAGTATTAAATACATAAGGATCACAAAAGCTTTTGGTAGCATCTAATGATGATCCATCTTGATTTAGTGCCTCAGTAGTACTTAAAACTACAGTCTGATATTCTTGGCCTACAAACAAATAATATTGCAAACAAAATTGGGTTTGGCAAACAAGCAAAGCTAGTGACACAAAGTTGGAATTAGTAATTAGAAAATCATGTACTTGTTTAAATTTAAGAACTGCAGTGTATTCTTCTCCTTTAAATTGCATTTTTGGCAGCCAGTTTGAAAGTCATACTATTGACCAGAACATTTAAACCAACCTTCCTATAACAAAAAGCAGAAGCTTACAATTTTGAGTGATTGCCTTGACAAATATAATCCTAATTAGTACCAGCCGGATATAGTAAAGTTTTAAAAAAGAAGTCTTTCTGTTTCAAAACAAATATTCTATGTAGGAGACTGGATCTTTGGACTAAAAAACAAACAAACAAAAACAAAACAGAACCAAAAAAAAATGGTGGGAAACTAGTTTCATTACATATGTTCATAAAATGCCACACGTACTTATGTTCACATGCACATGTAACACCCAAATTAAGCCTCTTCTGTAAAATAAATTTACCTTGAAATACAGGACTGATGTCTGGTAGATTATTTAGTTTCCTGCTCTTGAATTTCTTGATAATTGTGCCAATCTAAGTAAAAAATTATCTCAATTACTTATTGACCTGATTTTTACATTACAATTATGAGCAGTGCATCATTATTATTGTTAAGATGTCCTCAGCATTAGAGAACTATGCGACTTTGTTATTACAATTTAAACAAGCTAACATTTTCTTACTTGATTGGCACATGGACTTGTAATCAAGTAATTCTTCATAGGTTTACTACTGTTCCAACTAGTTGGAGGACGTTTAGTCAATTCTACAACCTTGTCAACAATAATATCAGCCTCCATATCCTGCAATCCAGTCACTGTGGTTTCATCTGCTCCAGAGCAAATGAATACCAGAGGATATGTGTGCTTACAATGAGTAGCTGGCACGGATTCTTTGTTACATTTCAAGCTGGAGTTATAGAACAACTTGCTGACGAATCCCAGTATGACTGGATGGCAGCGGTCACTCTGAGTCAGTCTTGCAATGATTTTCTGATTTCCCTGAGATATGTACAAATTTTCTAGTCGCTGAAGCAAAGAAATATTCAGGTTGTTGGCCCTTGGTACTCTTCCTCGCACTAGATTAGCAGGACCTACCTATTACACATTAATGCCGGGAATATAGATTGATTGCTTTAAAATGCAAGACAATACATTCCACTGGTATAAAATGAACATGTATACATCAGCTGTATTAAAAATTATAAATTTTTACCAGTATTTAATATTTATTCACAAAAAAAATTGCTAAAAAAATAACGCTCTATACAAAATCACACCAAAAGTACACTGAGCATGACTTACTTGCTGTACATCACCAGCTAACACTATCTTTGTGTCTTTATTTGCAAAAAATAGAGGTGCTATGGCTTCTGGCTCTAACATATGTGAGCACTCGTCGATGAAAATGTGATCAAAATACCCCTTCGGAAGATACCGTTTCAGAGGTGTTGTATTCAAACACGTAGTAATTACCAATAAACTATTGTTTTTTTCCCTTGTATGCCAGTAATTCTTGAACTGTACACTTGACATCCTATCAGAACTTCCAGCATTTTGATAGTCACATATCATTACAATGTCTCTTGGTTTGCTGCTTTCCCAAAATATAGTCTTGCAATATTTAAGAAACTTTTCTGCTGAAAACTGTTGGTGAGTGCAAACCAAAATACATACAGGAGATGTAGTGGTCTGACTGAGAAGGTGTAGCGTGCACAGTGCTAGGAGTCTACTTTTACGGGTGCCAAAAGCTCCAGTTAGCAGAATAGGAGGGTTTCGTGGAGAGGAATTCAAAATTGTCTGTAGAGCTTTGAACTGCTCGTCAGTGCAATACTCTCTGCAGTTGTCTAAATTTTGCACTTTGCCACTGGTAGCAAAAGAATCTGGAACAAGTCTAGATACAACTGTTAAATCCTTGATTGAGAGAATAAGATCTTCAAAATAAGATTCCTTTAAGATAAACTGAACAGACACTTTCAAAATAGCATTAAAATTTGGTATATATTCAGGAAATGCCAAGAAAAGATTGTAAAGATTATCATCATTACAATGAAAATTGTGATTAAAATATATATCTGATTCTGCTTGGAATGTTCCATGAAATAAAGTCACTGAAGAACTAGCTTGTTTTACATAAGCAAAGTCTTCTCCATTTAAACCATCTAGCCAACCATACATTTTGTACTTGTCATGTTTTAGGCACATTCCTTTTGGAGGCCTTTTTCCAATATACCTATATTCATACTTTCCTACAAACCTTATTAAAAATATTAAAGAAAATGTAAACATTCATCAGACAATAACCATCTATGCACTGTGATTTCCATATATAATATATAGCACAAAGACAAAATCTAATTTCATTGGTGCACAAACAATACATTTTTAGGCAGTACCAATGTGATAACTTACATGTACGTATATGTCAATGTGGTTGGGTAAACAAGATCTACCATTTTAATGTTATAATATGTGGCAATATAAAATCCTTGTATTAATGGAAAAAGGATTTCCATAAAACAAAGGAGTAGTTATATAGGTTAATTAAAAAAGAAATATACCGCTGGTATTAAACTTGTCATAATCACTTTCTTATCGAGAAGTGTTACTGCTAGGTAGTTTAAAACAATGAGCATCATGCTGGCATGATAGGGAAAATTTTGGACATTTTTAGGGCAACATTGTTACTAAGATTCAGTGATCATTATGTAAATCAAGTAACATTATCAATGCACTAAGTGATATGACCAGCTGGATACTGGTCATCTGAAGTGAAGATAAAGCACCAGCTGTACAATTTCCTCCTGCTTCACCGAAAAGACTTTGTTTTACAATGTTCTTGATATCTCCAAAATTCTAGCCTAGATTAATGCACAATAACTAGTTGTATTTGGCAGTAGAGTGATTGGAAAATAATAATGGGAAGAATGTAAAGCAAAATTAATCCAGGTTTGGAGCAAATGAGGTAGAATTTGATAGCTAGCCAAACAGCTAAATGAATTAAACTTTAGGTCGAATCCCAAATCCCAAAGCCTTTGTCACTGGTATAACTCACCACAGCCTCAGAAATCAACACAAACCCAAAACCAGTTATGATTGTACTTCCGTTGATGTGATCTAATGTGGTCATTAGTATGATACTTACTATACATTGTATTTCTAATAAGATATTTAAGGTAAGTCAAATTGGCTGGAAGCAAAATTTATAGCTAAATATTGGTCTGGCGATTGGCAAGTCTGCCTGTACGTTCCTGTTTTAAAACTAATTTGTGTCTGGTTATAGCTACAGTATGTTAATACAAGTATAGTAACAGTTTAAAAAAAAGTACAATTTCTCATAATTCATTGGGTAAGAATTTGCAAGAGGAGATGGGTCAAACCACTGAGATTAATTTTAGTCTGCCAAGCGCCTTTGACTGCTGCCAAAGGTGAATGAGGTATCCCATCTTATCACTATTGAGGCAACTATCAGCTGACCATCTGGTGGTTACTGTGTGGCTAGTGGTTTGGCTACCCAGACCCTAAGGTCAAATATTCTGAGAGGTTGAGAAGTTGGAAATCTGGCTCACGGTAGTATAGCTCTTAGCTCTCTCTTTCACAGGCTTTTTTAAACAATACAGAATTAAAAATATTTGGTCACCACCAGGAATCGAACTCAGGACCGCTTGAATTCTGTATTGTCTAAAAAAAAAGCTTGTGAAAAAAGAGAGAATATATCTAATGAGTAATAGAAGGCTGAGAAAGAAATTATGAAATATAGCTCTGCCAATTTTACATCAAAATGCCAAAAACAATACTGAGAGAGTGTATTGCTCACTTGGAAATGCAAAACTTCCAAAAGGTAATTAAGACTTTGAGTACTGAGAGCAAGTTCAGTTAGGTCTTAAAAACTTACCTGAGTTCATTTTCTATTAGCAGTGGTGGTAACTTATGGCTAAATAGCTGTTTGTCACACCTATAATCCCAACATAACAAGAACAATCTCTACCCGTATTGTAGAAGGAAATATAATTGTTTAACCCCTCTGAATTAGGCTGTCTTTGACATGATCTGAATGTTGTGCGAAGCAGTTTGGTCTTACCAACGTACCAGACTTCATTTTCTACTAGTGCTATGCTAGGCCTTAGGAATATGCCTTCCATATACCGGTATCGTTCACTGGAAAATCGATCATCTAAGTCAAGTCACGAAGAAAAAAATTATAATTTGAGTCTTGTGTTGGTAGTACAGTGAACAAGTGTGTGTGCTTGTGTGAAAGTGTCATGTGTTTCGCTTAACTAAATAATAGCCACACAAATTTTTTAACAAATTAGCAGCCTTTTGTGACAGCTTTTAGGCTCCCTCCCAGTTTCTTCTTACTACACCAAGCTCAGAACTATGTTATCATTTTTTGTTTTTCAAGTCGCAAAAAGTTGCAAGTACCATGGGATTGAAAACCCTTTACCATTCAGCAATTGGCCATAATTTTAGAAGCTGAGTGCTTTTTGTCAAGAACTGCTTGTCAATTTGATTGTCAAAATGAAGGTTACTAGCTACTTCGCTAGTGTTTATTACAACTGAGGATTCAATACATCCAGACATTCTTAAAAAAATTATAAACATACCTCTGTTTCAAATGTCCACGATGTTCTTCCTTTTCTGTCTCCACAAGTTGAGTAAATTTGTCTTTGTAATTTTCTACTGTCAAAGGGTCACGAAAAGAAACCGATACACGTTGGCTACGCCTTTGCACACCGCCACCTTGTTTACCTGATAAAAAGATTAATATTATCTGATGTTGTTGTGGTTTGTTTATCATCTTGGGTACTGCAGGTGTAAATACCCAGCAAGCTATTCATTATATAGAAGTGAGGTGACTCACATGATAGAGGAGAGATTTCTCCTTGAGGTTTTTCTTTTGGTGGATGAGCACACTTGCAATCGTCACCGTAGCAGCACAAGCACGCAGTTGTAGACTTTTTATGGCTACCGCGCCCCTTATTATCTTTCCGCTTCATGGACGTTTATAACTTAAACGTAAGTCTCTACATCCAGAATACCTGCTCTGGTAAGGGGTCTTCGGGTAAACAGACTGACAGAACGGAGGAGGTATTTTATTACCGCAGCAGTCATCCTCACTCTTGCACTCCTCTCTATATGGTATCGCATACCCCTTGCCCTCACTGTGACATTTGAGACTCCTGATAAAAGACGCCCACAAAATCAAATTGCAGCACAAGAATCTATTAGCTAATAGTATCGGAAACGCGTTCAGAGTGCAGATATGTGCAATTGTAAACAAGACCTGGTTTATCATTGTTTAACTGCAATATAATATAGAGCCACAAACCAGCATAGTTTCATGTTGGTAGAGTAGCTATAAAGTATTATTATTATTATTATTATTATTATTATTATTATTATTATTGACAAAAGAAGGCTGAGAAAGAATCTTTGGAAAAAGAAGAAAACTAACTTTCCGTTGGTCTGTTGAGAGTGAGACAGCATAGCAGTACCCGTAACAGTACAAATACAGAATTGGAGTGTTTGTTTGTCGACTGGTTATGGTAGCTCAGTGGCTGAGAGTGGTACTGGGTTTGATTCATAAGTGGTGACTAAATATTTTTAATTTTGTATTGTTTAAAAAGCCTGTGAAATAGAGAGAATACACCTAATTATTATTATTAAAATATTAATACTTGCACATTTTTCGCTTTCTAACAGCCAATGTTGTTAATTAAAACTTAGCTACCCTGACTTCTTGCCGAAGTCCTTTTAAGGGGTCAATATTGGCTGTTAGAACGAGAAAAATGTGCAATTATAGTAATTATTTCAGCTGTGAATGACTAAATTATTATAATAATAAAGAAAATTAAATCAGTTAATACATTTGTTGTTTGTATGTTAAAAATTTAATGCATCCTGATGTGCCAGTCAATTGTTGTTTAATTCAACTTTATTGCTTTGTAGAACTGTTGCATATAATGTCACAGACTATACTGGAGTGAATAATGAAGGTAGTCTTTTACTAAAGGTATAGCTACATGAAATAATTAAGGTTTGTGACCAATAAATCTGAAAAAGCTCCAGCAACCAGAATAAAAAGGCTCAATCACCAAAATCCAATTTGAGCCATTTAGAATAATAATTGCTAATGGAGTTAAAGAAAGACAACACAATGCAGGCACTACCTGATCAGGGGAGATCTACTGTAATTCTTGATAAGGTCAAGTATAAAGATAATATTAACTGCATGCTATCTGATAAAAACAACAACAACATACAACAAGGTTTCAAGAGATCCACTACTCTAGCATTAGAGCAAAAAAAAAAGAAGAACAGCTTGCTTTTAATTCTAATGATATCTGGAGCAATATAGAAGGATAATTCATATTATAAGTTCAGGAGCTCATCAAGAAAGACACCACAGTTTAATGGACTTCCAAAAGTTTACAAACCAGGAAAGCCTCTTCGACCAATTGTTTCTTTCATCGGTTCTCCTTCATATCAATTATCAAATCACCTTGTTAATCAGCTGTCACCAATAATTGGTAGTATGACTTCCCATGTGGAAATTCCTATGATGTAACCAATTCCATCACAGGATAATGGATTCCCAACAGAATTTCTTTGGTTGTTTTTGATGTGAAGTATCTATTCACAAGCATTCTGGTGGAGATGGCAACAAACATAGCAAGGAAGAAATTGGAAGATGCAACTCTGGAGGAGTGCATAATGTGGTCACCAAAAAATGAAGTTACTAATTTGTGTTTAAATGCTACTTACTTGGCCTATCAGGGTCACTTTTACCAACAGACATTTGTTACTGCATTGGGCTCATAAGTGATGGATGAAATAGAGGAGAGAGCCATTGTTACATATCACTCACCATTAAAGACCATCTAAATTCAATAGAGCCATCAATTCAATTCACTCTTGAACTGGAAACTAATTGGGAGTTGTCTTTTCTAGACACACTAATCTATCATCATGAAGATGGCACAATAACAACCAAAGTGTACAGGAAACAGACATATTCCAATCAGTACCTGCAATTTGACTCACACCATGGAATGGCTCACAGAACACTCTTCAGCAGGGCCAAAGGAGTCTGCATCAATGTTTGGGATAAAAATAGGACGATTTATACATCACAAATGCACTGAAGGACAATGACTATCCACTGGTAGTGATTAAGAAATACATACCCAGTCTATATGCCAGCAGTCCAAAACAATACAATTAATGCGGATACATGGAAGAGCTGCAAGGAGTATATTCCATTGTACATTTTTAACCACACATTTTCTTTATCTTTTGCAAGGTGTAGGTTAAATTTTGAGCACTCAAATTCAGGTGGACAGATACTCAACTGTATGCATTTCAGTAGCCATATTGTTAAAAAATTGTAAAAAAATAACAAAAATACAGGTGCATTCATTTTAATTTGAGGAAATACTGTCAGCAACTTCTAAATTTTTTAGGAAAGTTAACAGAGTTAAAAAACTAAAACTAAGAATTAAAGATATTTTTTAGTACGAATAACTAAAACTAAAAAACTTGATACCAAACAACACAGGAGCTTTTTGCATTCCTAGCAAAGTACATTATCAGGACTTTATACCAATAAAATAACAATAAAAAATGAAAACCAATAAGCACATAAAAAAGCAAGTTAAAAAACAAAACAAAATAAAAACAAACTATTTAGGAGCCGAAAATAAGAGTAACAATGGTCAAATATTTCACTTTCTTATTGAAATGTACAACCAAAATGGGTTCCTCTATTAAAAACTAATGAATGAGCTATCAGTGTAAGTCAAGTAAAAATTTCGCTTATATATCAATGCACACTCACTTCATCATGAACCCCGTATCAAGTTGTGCCTAAATGAGCACAGTTGCATACACAATAATCACAGTGCTCACATTAAAAAAACCAATAAGAAAACTACCCAGCATAAATAAACTGTATTGTTTTGCTCAGCTGCCTTACTTGCATTCAAAACTGCCATAATGCTAGCTAAATGAAATACTACAAATTTAACAATACACCACACAAATTTGATTTCATAGGAAAAGCTAGTTATGCCAGAATGTGATTTTACATCTCAGAAAACCCGATGTTAGTGATATTACACAAATGATGGTCTCACAAAAACTCATCTGATCTTAACACCCACTCACTCTCTTTAGAAACCAAGAAAACAGACAACCAAGCTATACTGAAGCACATTATGACACACAATAAAGACCACCTTTGATACATTACATGAAATGTATCTGACAACATGGATGGGATTATAGAAGAGATCTACTGAGCCATATTTTGAGGCCTTTCACCAAGCCCATTGGAATCCCCAGCATTTCAAGACCTAGTACTACTTATACAAAAAACAACAACATCAGACTGAATATAATAATGTGTATAAATATAACATACAATAATTATGTAGGTAAGAGGAGATGCAAAAATGATTATAGGAGGAACAATGAGAGTAAAATGTATTGCATACCAGAGAGACCCATTCCCATACTTAAAATACATGCAAACCTATGCTGTATTTATGTTACAGGATCAGACTGCTAAAATTAATGAATTTCTAGAATTCCATTGGCTTTTTTTCAGAATACACAAATGCCCCTCCCCCCTCCCCTTTGCTTCTCCTTAATAGTCGTTCTATAAATGTAATAATAGAACTGCAGTAACCAGAATCCTAAAGTTATGAACTAATAGCAGTAAAGTTTCAGTTAGATGTCCATTTAAGTGAGTATTAAAGATTTTTAGGAATAGGTAATTATAGTTACTTTTATATAACTATATATATTTATCTGGGCTTCTACTAGATTACTTAAAGGACAGACGTCATTTCCTGATCCTGTGATGACAGCTGGTGAGATTCTTACAGGTAGTGTGGCATGGCTGTAGGTACTCAATATTGATATAATGACTGACAAGAGAAAGAAAACGCTATTCTCCATTTGAATTTCTATTCTTTTACCGATTACTTCTAAGGTAGGACAGAGAGAGACTTAGTGATAAAACTAAAGATATAATACCTGATAATGAAGTTTAAATATGCATTGAGGTATGAATGATGCAATTTATGTCACCGTGGCATGAATGACATGGCATTTCCAACGTGGCAGTTGTTGCGTGCAAAGTTCTGTGTGCAAAATAGCTAATTCTAATTGATGCATGATGTATGTGGAGGAGGCTACGAACATAACAGTATCATTGTCTGTTAAATGTAATTATTTCTAATTCTTGAATGTTGTGACCTCACTGTAGCAAATTATTTTTGTAATTTCTAGCTAGCTAGAACTACTACAATCGTGCCTTTTTGTTTAAAAAATTGAAAAGGAATATCAGAAATTTTTATAATTAGTTTTGTAAACTTGGTTATGACTGAACTAGGAAAATTGTTTTTTATTTATGTAGTAATGAAGAAGAAACATTAACTCGTGGCAGATCATTCATTTGTGTAAATAAAGAAGAAATCATTTACCTCAAGGACTTAATTTTTCTTGGTTATAGATTTCAAGAATACTGGGAGTTTCAGATGAACTCTTAATCGTCATTAACATGACTTTGATATTCCTTCTTGCAACAATGCCAACATTTCAACTAGTGAGCTGATTCATCATAAAAAGGACCATCCCAATGTAGGTGATGTAATGATGAATGGACGCTTACTAAGCTAAGGAATAAAAATTGATGAATGGACGCTTACTAAGCTAAGGAATAAAGATTCCACATAGCTAGCTAGTTTTGGAATCAATTCATAGAGTTGATCATGACAATACTGTAAACCAGAAGTAAAATGTGGTGAAATGCCAACATTACTCAGTGGAATGTCCTAATTTAATATAGCATATTGATGGCCATCACACACTTTTAAGGTGGAATTCATTTTTCAGGGTGGGATTGATTGTTTTTCTCGTATCATTACTTACACGAATTGTAGCATAACTAATTTGATTTCTACAGTTTTTATAAATGATATGGGATTGCCTGAACAAATTTACTTTGATCATGGTGGTGAGAACATTGATGTGTGTAAGTGTATACTTGACACATACAACAATGACCTTAACTGTGTTCCTACAGGTAGTTCAACTCGCCGTTACTAACAGTAATTGACTGCTGCAATATATGTGTGGCAGAACAAATTTTGTATGGCTATGTCCCCAGATCCTTTCCCAGCATAGCAGTTTGGTTTAGGGTCTGGCATGCCGGACTACATATTATTATATATATATATATATATTCAACCCTAGATATCTTCACAATGATATCTTTAGGTACATGACCAAGGAATAACTCAAGATATTTCAGGTTGTTATTTCACTGCAAACATTGCCCTTGTAGTTATAGCAACCAGCCAAACTTGCCACTTTTCCTGGTTTCTACAGCTACCTTCCTCTGGTGTAGTCTACTCAACTTTACTGAACTGAACTCACTCATTTATGTTTTTGTTCCACACCTAACTACATCATGTGATGTTATTGTAGTTTGTCTCATGGTGATATTAAATAGTCGTCTGTGCTATGTAAAATGTTTGCACTTCACAATGTGACATTGGTGACCTCGATAGTATCTGAACCATAACTACATCATCTGAAGACACTGCTAAAATACTCCCTACTTTCGATGCTCCTGTTTCCGCTGCTACTGCTCATTCTACTGTTCCTGCGGTTATGGAGTTACCGCCATTTGTCTTCTGACTTGGAGGTATGGTTTCAGCAGGTAGAAGCTCAGTTCCTCACATGCAGAATCACTGCCCAATGCATGAAATTTGATTTTATCATTGTTTCTCTCTCCTGAGATTGCTACAGAGGTCCGTGATGTTATCACTGTTCCCTCCGCTGAGTGCCTCTACAGTAAGCTGAGTTATACTTGTGTATCCACTACGCAAGTATTCGACCACACACAGAGGAAAATCTCACACCAACTACTGGGAAAACAGCTGAGTCACATGTATGGACACCTTGTGTTCTTAGTGAACTGTGAACAGCCCAGTTACCTTGACAGGCAGGATCTGATATAATTAAGACAAACTAGTTATGAACTAATAGCAGTAAAGTTTCAGTACATGTCCATTTAAGTGAGTATTTAAATTTTTTTAGGAATAGGTAATTATAGTTTTTTTATGATACTATAAAAGTCAAGATAACATGAATTTTATGTTTATTTTAGGTGCTGGTATTCCACATATGAACACTTAAATATCCAATATAAGGAGGAAAAGTATATTTTATTAACTTTATTAGGAATACAATTATCATATAAAAATTCAAGTTACACATTGACTAATCAGAAAAAAAGCTAATACCACATCACATGTGTACTAAAAACATTAACAGGAAATTCAAAGTCACATAAGTTTGCCACCGCATTTACTGAACATATATCTCAATTAAATACACAATTGGATTTTCAGGGATTGTTGCTCCATAGCAAAACCGTACTTCTATATTATCTGATGTTCCCAGTGGTAGAGTGGACTTGAACCATGGAGGATTGTTGAACTGGCAGCAAGCATTGTTAGGTCCACATCCTGCTCCATCCCAGAGAGGATCTGTAGTATAATAGGCAGTGTCATTGTGGCCAGGTCCAGGATTTCCAGTATCACAGAAGTAGTTATTCTGAATGAATGAAGGCAACTGATCTGGCCAGTTATACCTAGTGTTAGTACAGGGACAGTTATACATACTGCGGTAATAAGAAGCATTACGAGTAGCTGCAAATGTCCATATGTGTTGTCTACTGCCAACTGGTCCATGAGTAACTGATATTCCATCTACATAAACTGAGTCTACACTTGTTTGGCCACCACCAATAGAGTTGAAAAATGCCTCAGGTGCTCCTTGCTGATATGCCAGTATTCTGCCACAAACATAAGAATAACTTTGACCACCAACTGGGTATATGGTGGAGTCAGATGCATAAAAATTTGATGTGTTTCTTTGGCCACATCCTCTTGGTGAACTATTCAAAGTCCAGTTACTTGGGCAGGTAGCAGTAGGATCTGACATATCAAGATGAGCTACTCTCCTCCAGCCAGAACCACCACAGCCATGACCCAAAGGATTAACCTTGTTTGCAATAGCCTGTTTCACTTCTTGTTTTGTGATATTTATCTGGGCTTCTACTAGATTACTTAAAGGACAGACGTCATTTCCTGATCCTGTTACTACAGCTGGAGAGATTCTTACAGGTAGTGTGGCATGGCTGTAGGTACTCAATATTGATATAATGACTGACAAGAGAAAGAAAACGCTATTCTCCATTTGAATTTCTATTCTTTTACTGATTAATTCTAAGGTAGGACAGAGACTTAGTGATAAAACTAAAGATATAATACCTGATAATGAGTTTAAATAATGCACTGAGGTATGAATGACGCAGTTTATGTCAACGTGGCATGAATGACATGGCATTTCCAACGTGGCAGTTGTTGCGTGCAAAGTTCCGTGTGCAAAATAGCTAATTCTAATTGATGCATGATGTATGTGGAGGAGGCTACAAACATAACAGTATTAATGTCTGCTAAATGTAATTATTTCTAATTCTTGAATGTTGTGACCTCACTGTAGCAAATTATTCTTGTAATTTCTAGCTAGCAAGAGCTTCTACAACCGTGCCTTTTTGTTAAAAAAACTGAAAAGGAAATATCAGAAATGTTTACAATTAGTTTTGTAAACTTGGTTATGACTGAACTAGGAAATTTAATGATCATCCCATTGTTTTTTATTTATGTAGTAATGAAGAAGAAACATTAACTCGTGGCAGATCATTCATTTGTGTAAATAAAGAAGAAATCATTTACCTCAAGGACTTAATTTTTCTTGGTTATAGATTTCAAGAATACTGGGAGTTTCCAGATGAACTCTTAATCGTCATTAACATGACTTTGATATTCCTTCTTGCAACAATGCCAACATTTCAACTAGTGAGCTGATTCATCATAAAAAGGACCATCCCAATGTAGGTGGTGTAATGATGAATGGACTCTTACTAAGCTAAGGAATAAAAATTCCACATAGCTAGTCAGTTTTGGAATCAATTCATAGAGTTGATCATGACAATACTGTAAACCAGAAGTAAAATGTGGTGAAATGCCGACATTACTCAGTGGAATGTCCTAATTTAATATAGCATATTGATGGCCATCACACACTTTTAAGGTGGAATTCATTTTTCAGGGAGGGATTGATTGTTTTTCTCGTATCATTACTTACACGAATTGTAGCATAACTAATTTGATTTCTACAGTTTTTATAAATGATATGGGATTGCCTGAACGAATTTACTTTGATCATGGTGGTGAGAACATTGATGTATGTAAGTGTATACTTGACACATACAACAATGACCTTAACAGTGTTCCTACCGGTAGTTCAACTCGCCGTTACTAACAGTAATTGACTGCTGCAATATATGTGTGGCAGAACAAATTTTGTATGGCTATGTCCCCAGATCCTTTCCCAGCATAGCAGTTTGGTTTAGGGTCTGGCTATGCCGGACTACATATTATATATATATATATTCAACCCTAGATATCTTCACAATGATATCTTTAGGTACATGACCGTGGAATAACTCGAGATATTTCAGGTTGTTATTTCACTGCAAAGCTCATTATGCCCTAAATGCCCATTATGCCCTATTTCCTGATCCTGTTACTACAGCTGGAGAGATTCTTACAGGTAGTGTGGCATGGCTGTAGGTACTCAATATTGATATAATGAATGACAAGAGAAAGAAAACGCTATTCTCCATTTGAATTTCTATTCTTTTTCCGATTACTTCTAAGGTTGGACAGAGACTTAGTGATAAAACTAAAGATATAATACCTGATAATGAAGTTTAAATATGCACTGAGGTATGAATGATGCAGTTTATGTCAACGTGGCATGAATGACATGACATTTCCAACTTGGCAGTGGTTGTGTGCAAAGTTTCATGTGCAAAATAGCTAATTCTAAATGATGCATGAATGTATGTGGAGGTGGTTACGAATTGCAGTATTAATGTCTACTAATTTTAATTATTTCTAATTCTTGAACATTTATTACCTAACTGTAACAAATAATTTTTGTAATTTTTAGCTAGAAAGAGCTACTACAATTGTTCCTTTTTAGTTAAAAAAAACTGAAAGGGAAACACCTGGGATTTTTACAATTAGTCTTGTAAACTTGATCAGGCCCCTTGCCTGTATTGACAAGTGTGGTGGCCTATTACCTAGTCATTTACTTCTTACAGATGGCATTTCTGGTATGCAATTCTTAGTGGATACTGGTGACAACGTAAGTGTAATTCCCCTTTCACAACAGGAACGCAAACACACACAGAACCTCTCTCTTTTTGAAGCAATAAACAACACATCCACACACACTTACGGAACTCGATCATTTACTGTCAACCTTGGTCTTCAGTGTACATTCGTTTGGGTTTTCATCATTGCAGATGAGTGGATGCCCATCCTTAGTGCTGACTTCCTCTGTATAACTTCAGTTTAATGGATGTCAAACACCACTAACTCCTGGATGGGACTGACCTTCCCCTCAGTCCTACACTGCAGCCAAAAGCGCCATTTGCCACTCTGCTTCACGAGTTTCCATTACACGGTTAAAACAGGGTGCTTAATTAAATAACACCTCGCAAGGAGTTTTCCAGGAGGCGCTGCCTGGACACCCACTTTGAGCCCTTATAACTTCCACAATACATCCATACTTTACCAAATGAGCACATATAATAATAGCTTAGTGTCCCCATTTAAAATATATCTTAGTTGTGATTAACTATGGAAACAATATAGGCTAAAGCTTTAAACTGGGGTATCCAGGCAGCGCCTCCTACTTAACACCAGAACTGAGTTATCCAAATACCCCATTTTTACATCGCTGACCATCCCCCTCAAAATGACGTCACTCTTGAGCCCGTCTTCTCGCAGCTGAGCATCTCAAAGCTGCTCATTATGAGTTAGAATACATGCTCTAGTTGGGAATCATACGGCTCTTCTCGAGTTGTTGGGTATCACACTTACACATGGTTCCTAAAAGACATCTGGAGATTGGTATGTTGTGGGGCCAGCAGTCCCTATAGTCCCTATAGAGAGAAGAAGAAAGAAGGATGAAGGAGGAAAAAGATGCTCAGTATTGAAACACTTAACAATTCTTTGTGTGTATATATGTTGAATGTTGTGATTACTGATGAATAGGTTTTGTGAGCTTAGTTCATATTTGAATTCCTTAGATCCTGTAGATCTTGTCAGCTATACTATTTGTGGTCTTTTGCTGGATAGAACTATCTGTTCTGCTCGGCTCATACACTTCACTTTTTGTTATTTTTTTGTTGTTGTTTTTGTTTTTTTGCTGTTGTTATTTTCATCTAACAAGTATTATTCACATACAGAATGTTTCGAGGGTCCCAATTCTAATTACAGTTGTTCTTAGTTTTCTAGACACTTTTGGTCAAAACATATTAAGAAGTATCTGGATATATGAAGTTGTCTGGTATGTGAGCGAATGATATTCATACGGTCAGCTGCTCTCAAACTTACCTTCTTTTTTTTAGGGTGCGGTTTAATTTCTGTGTTGTCTGAATTAGACAACCGACTTGACTGAACCGATGGCTAAATAAACTGATGAAAGCTACCTTTGACTGGGTTGTAAATTCCAGCCGTTTGACTCGCCTTCAGAATTAGTTCAAGTGTATACAATTTACGAATAAATATTATTAATAGTAAATTACAACAACAACATCAAAGGCAGTCTGTGAGCACAAAACAAACTAGTAGAGGTAGTAACCTTCCAAATGAGAGATGACACCAAAAATAATAGAGAGAGAAAAGTCCAAATCACAAAGTTTAGAGGGAGAGAGAGAACTGAACAAGGAAGAGAAAGTAATCAGTATAAGAGAATAATTCCAACAGTAAATAGTGTGAGAGACAGAAATAGGAATAATAGTGAGTGAATGAAGGCGTGAATTACTTCAAATGTAAATTAGTATTTATGATCACAAGTTAATTTGCATACAGTTTTCATGCAGTGGCTTGAACATTGTCTGCAATATGGGACTGTAGTCATAAGTTGCTTAATAATTATAATGTGGAAATTATATTATTGTAACTTCAAAAATTAATCAAATATTGCAATGAAAACATTCACAGCAAAGACATTATTCACAGAGTACATCAAAGTATCAGCTCAATGAGAATAAGTGTTTGAAATGAATGTCCTCAGTGTCATGTTGCATTCTTCCACATAATTCAATCCACCTTTCTATTACACAAATAATTACCATAAATAATACTACAATACAAAAATATACTTACTGGAGCAGTTGCTGTATTTTATGTGCCACTTCCTTACAATAGTCAAGTTTAGATAATATAGTTACAAACTCCTTGAGAGCTGAGGGTTTAAATGATGAGATTGTATGGACGTCGCCTAAAAGAATTCTTGCTTTTTGCTTGTCAGTCAAGTTTAGCTGGACTATTTCGTCATAGGTTTCTTCACCTATGAGTCCAATACTGTAGCAGTGATCAGCTACTGTCACAACACAAAACTTCACTGAGTTGACCAAGTCAGTATACACTGTCCGAAATATTCTGAAGTTATTGCGACCTAACATTAAAACATTTGCAATTATACTAAATTACTAACAATAGTTTCACTTACTGTCAGAGAACAGATCTTTCTTCTTTACCACTACTACAGGATTTTTCTTTTCTGCCACAGGATCTTTCTTCTCTACCACACTATCTATTTTCTCATATTTCTATACCAAATAAAACAGAGTTAGTTTTTAAAAGTTAGAATACACAGTCTATTTCTACATACCTGTCCATACCAAATGAGGTGTCTATTGGTGAGTACAACTGCTTGTGGGTTGTTTGGATTGAAGAGACATGTCATAACCTCTGGAATTTGATCTGTCTTATCTACCACTCCAAGATGATTTTCTCCTTCATGTGACCGACAGTCAAAGGCAAACTGGTAGTCCAAGTCGATGTCGTAGTTGAGCATTCTGGAACTAGCCTTCTTTAGAGTGTCCTCTATTTCTTGTTTTAGAGCAGTATATTCATGGTGAATGGAGTCTTGGAAAGTAGGTTGACATGAAACTACGACTTCAAAATATTTACATCGAGATATAAATGTTACACGAACTTTTTTTGTTCCATAAAAATACTGCACCATGTTTTTCTTGACACCTTCTCTAATGAAAACGAAGGACTTGTTAGATATGAAACAAGCCATTGCAGCTGGAAAGAGTCCCATAGGAGTAAACCCACAACTGAAGTATATCAAAAGAGGCTCCACAAAACATGATCTACTGGATTCCTTGTGGAATAAGTCCAGTTCCTGATCACTAGTGTTTTCTAACACGAAAGGCATGATGTATTCTTTCTCTTCTGGATCAGTATCAGAAGATTCAGCTGGCACAATCTCAGCAACGATATGAAGGTGACCAAGCAAAGCTACATGTTGATGTGGTGGAATCAAAGCTGTAGTTGCTTTCAAATCTTTCACGGTGAACTGGCCTGTATTCCTGAATTTCTCGGCTGTAGCCTGACATACGCTATCAAAACTCATGGCTTCAAGAATGAGCGATACTGTCCTGGATGTCTACGATCGCACGCAGTAGAGCTTGTAAGTCCGGCCAGTTCTTGATGAGAATCACGTGCTGAAACATTGTGAAGCCCCCCCGCGCGGTCCTGCGGGGCGCGCTTCTGCTGCTACTACCGCGCCTGGACTACAAGTCGAACTCGGCCTTACTCGTCGCTGTTCTCTTCTAGATTGTCATCAACATTATCCGGGTTTTCCCATTATATTTACAATACCAGTGTCTTTCTTTAGGATTTTTTTTAAAGGAGCAGCAACAACAGAGCTCGACGTATGGCACGCCGTTAGTAACAAAAATCAATGTATCTTTCAATCCAGGTTTCTATCATTCTATCCTGGTTTCTATCATACAATCCCGGATTCTATCCCGATTTCTATCATTCTATCCCGGTTTTTATCATACAATCCCGGTTTCTATGTTATAGTTATAAACCAAAATTGAGGTTTGTATGCGATTTATAAACTCCGAGACACGAGGGCGCAGCCCGAGTGGCGAGGATTTATAAATCGAAATACAAACCTAATGATTTTGGTTTATAACTATTTTATAGCCAGAACATAAACAACGAGCAAAGTATAGCGTTAGCTATCTTAGTAATTGTATTAAAGTACCCAACTCTTCATTATTCCATTTTGCTTTGATCTGCCTTCTACCATAATTATGGTTGCTAAGAACTATATCAGACTTTTCCCCGCTAATACATTTTCTTACGAGCATACCAGACTATATATCAGATTTATATGAGTGTGGTGCATGAAACCCTGCCCCCACTCCCCCTGGCCTACGCCTACTAATTACGTATATAACCGGCCTCGACGCCTTACCATTTATTAGCGGCTGGTGGTTGCTTAAGTCTGCTTTTCAAGTGTGGGGGGATGGCAGTTTTTTTTCCTGAGATACAATCATTTCTGTAGCAAGTTCAGCTTTTAGAAAAGGCCAGGGAAGGAAGGAGCATATAGAATATTTCTGGAACGTTTACATACCGTTATATTCAATGCCACTACTATCAGGGACATCTTGTCTTGAAACTCGGCTGATCCCATACTGGTGCAGTACAAAGAATTAGTTGATGAATTGCTTATGCATCTGCAACAGTTAATGCGTTCTTAAATGGTAGTCTTGACCATAGTTTAGCTGAATCTGTGGCATACAGAGCTTCAGTTATTCGAACGCAACAACGAGGCCGTCCTAGATTTGCTGTCACAATTGATCAACTGAAATACTTATGTTCTTTGTCATTTTCCTGGATTAGAATATCAAGAATGCTTGGAATCAGTAGAATGACTCTATCGTAGGCGCCAGCAGTTTAATATGCTCCATGATCATGGTGGAATAACTATACAATATCAGGAACTGGTTGAAATTTTACAGCAAATGAGAGCTGGGTATTCTTACCTTGGAGAAGTACTGGTTCTTGGAAGACTAAGAAGTCTTGAGTATGCTGTTTGTCGGCGCCAACTTAGACTAGCTATCCAAAAATCTGACCCAATCAACACTGCTCTGAGGGCAACAACTGGTCCTTTATCAAGAAGGGTCTATAGTGTTCCTGGTCCGAATTCATTGTGGCATATTGGTAAGTTAGTTTGCTTGAAATCTAAGTAATAGCCTAGCTGAGACATTCCTCAACAAGGGTGTCTATGAATAACAATGAAAGTGAAATGCCTAACTTACTTGGAGAGTACCTGAATTGGTATTAGTTGAATATGGGTAGCAGTTGCTGGTTGAAAAGTGTGTGCTGATAGCACAAAAAGACGAGCAATCTTATCAAAATGGTTGTCAGACATATTACATGTCCATCACATAACCATAAATTAACTAAAAATGTATTTGAAAATATTATTTTAACACAGCAATATTTCACAACATTCAACAGTTTGGGGCAGCCTAGCGACTGGTCTAGAATTTCCGGTATGTGAATAAAAATCTGCTTTGATCATTATCCTAGCTATTGCTTGCGGCAAACCTGAAAATTTTACCCTTAAGTCCTCCTCCCCCCTCCCTCCCATAATAGTCTGATATCGCCGTCAAATGTCCACGGGTTTTTAAGAAGACTAAAATATATTCATGGCATGTATTTCATACTTAATAATGCTCGATTAGCCCACACAAGCCGAATGATTGGATTTTGTTACCACCATGTGACTAAATACACAACTGGCTAGGTCTGCGTTTCAACCACAAGGAAGGGTTTCCTAGCGGAGAAAGTTTCAAATTTATTAAGTTTAGAATTTTGGCATGGACATCCCATGGGATCTTTGTATGGTCCCAAAATGCTGAAAGGAATACTACTTCAAACTGATAAGTACTTACTCTTGTCAATCTTACTGTCTCCTCTGAACAGTCTACCCGCTGACTGCGGTAGGACGGGGACTACTTCCGGTTTGGATTAGGGCCTAAAATGACTGGCGGGTATTGTTCACCATTGTAGTTAAGAAACTGTATATGGCTTACTGTAGTTAAGAAACTGTATATGGCTTACAGGTTGTAGGAAGGTCTGTTATAAGACATACTCGTAAATCAAAGCACTAAAGTTCTTCTAAGAGATGGGGTCAAAAGTATGAAAAAAAATTGATCGATTTTGACGACATCAAACGGTACTAAAATAATATCTTTAGAGTACAACAGTTATTGCACATATACATTAACCTATCTACTATCACTATCAAACAATTGCAGTGAAGCTATGCTGACTTGGATTATACGAGCTATTTAGTCTAGCCAACTTACTGCTACTACTGATTTTCCCCATTTTCAAGAGACTGTACTAGTTGTTCACCATCGTCACCAGGTATTTTAAGCACAACAAGTCATTGAATATATGACATATCTATAATTCTAGCTTAGTTTTGTTCGTGTGAATCCTTATTTCTCAGAGTTATACGAGTTTTATATCTCACAAAATCCACTAATAAATTGTGAAAGCATTAGCAAATGGGTGTGGCTCAATGCTATCATTGCGAGCCGCGGCAAGTTTTCTATTGAACTGGGTGTGCGGTGAGCTAGTTATTTTAGTTCGCAAAAATTGGTAAAGATTATTCATGACTTCAAGTGGTCAAAGTAAGTGTTAATCAGGACATTCCGAAGTCCTCAATTAAGTGGGTGGCGGTGAATGTCCTCCATGCATCAAACTCCAGAAATATAATTTCTTAAAAAACAATGATGCTGATTGTAATTGACTCCACCCATGTACTTGAAGGAGTTGTGACCTACCACACACACACACACACACACACACGACTCCACCCATGTACGTGAAGGAGTTGTGACCTGCCACACACACGCATACACACACACACACACATCAAATTTGCATTCAGTTAGAGCTGAGAGTGTCTCACTCACTTCACTCGCTTGCCTATAGACTACAGACTTGTATGGTTTGGTTTGCCTTTTTTTAATTTTTTTTATTATTATTATTTTTTAATTTTATTTTTATCATTTTTTTTTAGATGGCCATCATAAATTGATTCGTTGGGATTTTGTCACTCATGGTGCAATTGATGGCTACAGTCGCTTAGTGACGTACTTGAAATGTTCAGCCAACAACAAGACATCCACCGTCTTCACACTTTTTCTTGAGGCGGTCCAAAAATATGGGCTACCTTCGAGAGTGAGAGCTGACCAGGGACTGGAAAATGTACTTGTGGCCCAGTATATGCTGGAACACGTGGACTAGATCATGGAAGCATAATTACCGGTCGATCGACACACAACCAAAGAATTGAGAGGCTGTGGCGTGATTGTCATCAGTGTCAGTGTGCAACTCAAACTACAGGCTGTTCTACTATTTTGGAGGACTCTGGACGTCTTGACCCTTTAAATGACATACATTTATTTGCACTTCATTATGTGTATCTCGCAAGGATTAATAGAACATTGAAAGGATTTACAGCATTTCTGGACACCTATGCAACAACTAGAAGCTGAATTAGCTGTGCTCTGTTAACGGTAAGTCTGAGTTTTTAGTTCTAGTCTGTACATGCGCATAATATAGTTTGTGACT
>WLWD01004087.1_pt1 | contig 42583 bp, 27 predicted proteins | sample 6712731 | NCBI WGS metagenome assembly WLWD01 (sample SAMN12718690, study PRJNA576275) | sponge metagenome | isolation source: marine sponge | host: Mycale hentscheli | place: New Zealand: South Island, Marlborough, Capsize Point | collected 2014-11-01 | reverse complement strand
GTTGAACTGGGCCCTATTCAGCAAAGCAATTGAACTAGATATCGAGAAAACATAAATTGAATTTCCACTTCCGGTATAATTAACGTTTCCGTATACTTAACGGCGTACTCCGCATACGCAATTAAATCGTACAGCCGCTTTTTCGGCGACTAACAAAGTTTGCATAGAGTTCTTTTTAGCTTTCAGAGCGTCTCACGACCTGTCTTGTTGGAATCCTTGGCTGCTCTATTTGCTGTAGCGGTAAACTTTAAGCCAAAGGTAAGCTGTAGAGTGCATACAGTAGTCTCAAAGCTATGCCGTTTTTTTTAGCTGCTAGTTTGAAACTCCGCCCATTCCCCGTTTATTGTACTTCGAGAATGAGAGAGAATAAAAAGTAGCTTGTCTTTTCACGGCACGCTTGGGGTCTTTTAAGTCATTTTGACATGCGAAATTTGGCATAGACGTAGAGTAAGGGTCACTAAGACTAATTCTGCAAAAAACAAAAATAGGAGAAAGAAAGAATTTTTCCGATGACTGGAGCCTATATCTCAATTTCAATTTTTGCGCCGTAAGGTCCCTTTTCCCAGAAAATAGTCCACCAGGCTCATTTTAGAACCAATACACACAAACTGGAAAAAAGTGCTTGCGTACTAATAGCACGAGACATGGGGGCAGGGTTATTGAATAAGAATTGCGAGTGGAATAGAAGTTACACATTTTGTGCCAGTTTTTCTCGGAATCTAATAACAAGAATGAAATTTTTTTTAACACGGGTAGACCTCAAAAAAAAAGAAAAAAGAACTGCACCACAACTTGAAATTTTTAATAACTTATTAATAGAAAAATATGGCTAAATAATAAAGTAATATTAAAATAAAAAAGAACTCGTTGTCTTGCAGTAGAGTATCGGCTTGTCTAGTAGTGCACAAAATCGCTGAACTCCAACTTACCACACCATTCCAAAAAAATGCTATAAAGTTTTATAACCGGGCCTCGGTATTTCCTCCAGATTCGCTCCAAAATTCGTGAGCGGCGTCTTCGGCAGATACTTTGTCCTTATGTTGTAGTGGAGAAGCCCCTGTAGGTATATAATAGTATTAATCATGCATAGCAACCATCAACAAAATATTACGTGGGCGATGTGTGGCCACCCTTAAATTCATCTATTAATTGTGCTCAAGGACATTTGTACATGAATTTATTGACTAATATTTGTACACACCTGATAAGTCATCCTTCACTCACTAATACAATTTTATAAAAACTTTAAGATTGTTAACTCTTAGACTAATATGTATTTTTCTGTGATGATAAAGTGAGTCATAACTATAACACTAGGACATTTAGACTGAGGATCAATAATGCTAGATCACAGAAAAATACAATGTAATAGAAGTATAAGGCATATGTATATATTATATGTTAGGTGAGCACAAGTTCATACAAGCATATCAACACTTCATCAATTCCAAGGACGTGCTAGAGCTCCTTTGTCTCAAGTTTATGTTTCTTGGCCCACCACGACTCGGCAAGAGTACAACTCTGCGTCGTGTTATGAAAGAGATCATCAACCTCAAGCTAGCTGGAGAAGAAGACAAGGTTCACAGCAGCACGGGGACTGTGAAGTGCTGCTCTAACGTGATAGTCAGAGATGACACAGAGTGGTCAGCTGTGCACAATCTCATTGATGAAGCTTGTGTACTATTCCACAGTCTAAAAAATTCACTCCATTCAAGAAGCATTACTTTAACTACTGCTAATTCTAGCACTGCAGAAAGTGCCACTGTAGCTGAGGTCAGTCAAGCTAGCAGTACAGAACAGAATCGAGTTCATAAAGGTGCATCACAGTCGCGACTGCTGCAAGAATTGAGAAAGTCTATGGCAAGGAGTGAAAGGTCAGCATCTGCATCAGCGAAGATCATTCCGTCAGCACAAGAAAGAGCGGTGCATAGTCAGAAAGTATCTCCTGACTATTCTGAAATTGCTGCTATATTCAAGGAAGTATCACAAAACCCCAAATTTGCTGAAGACTTAGAGCATTCTTTCAAAGCTCTATTGAGAATGGAGGACACAGGAGGTCAGCCTGAGCTGATGGACATGCTACCAGCACTCACCATAGGACCTGGCTTGTACTTGCTTTTCTTCAGCTATGAATTCAAACTGGATGAAGAATACCAAGTGTTTTATCAGAGAGCCACAGGCGAGCAGACTGTACCAGAACGGTCTGCCTTCACTCTGCAGGAGTTTCTTCTATGTACTTTGTCCAGCATATATTGCTCTAATGCGACCAAACTTCAGCCTGTGGAGGAAAAAGAAGATAACTCTGGCATGAGCAAGATAACTGAATCCTCAAAGTCTGTAGTTTTTATAGTTGGTACCCACAAAGACAAAGTCTCAGATGAGTACATTGATACAGTAGACAAGATGCTTCAGGAGGTTATTGAAAACACAGATTTTTTTCGGAAGGGCATTGTTCAGTTCTGCTCGAATGATAAGCTTGTTGTTTCTTTGGATAACATGGGAGGTGGAATTGAAGAAGTCCAGGAGTTGCATCAGCTACTGGAGAAAGCCATGGAGAAGCATTTCAAGAAGTTGAAAATCCCTGCCGTGTGGCTTCTTTTCAGTCTCTGTCTTCGCATGAGAGATGTCAGAACAGCCAGCATTCAAACTTGCTTGGAATTGTCTAAGGCCTTCAGTATGACAAAGGATGAAACTGAAGTAGCTCTGTGGTTTCTTCATCACCATGCTGGTGTTCTGATGTACTTCCCCAGTGTCCCTGGTTTAGAAGACCTTGTCATCATTGACATTCAAGTTGTGTATGACAGTATTACAGGAGTTATCCTTCAAAGCATGAACTTTGATGGTGTAGGCAAGGCTGAAGCAGAGAGATTTAGGAAAACTGGACAATTTTCCTTTAAAGACCTTCTTACTGCTACATGCGACATTTCTACAGATCTGATATCACCACGTAAGCTTGTAGCTCTGCTAAAATATCTTCACATTTTATGTGAGATTCTGTCTTATGATCCTTCAAGCACAGAGCCTCAGCTAGTGGCAGAAGAAGACAGCGAGTACTTCATGCCTTGTGTACTTGAAAGTACTAGCTGCAAGGAGCTTGATCTTATTCACAAAGAAGCTTGCAGATCTTGTTTTGTGCTCCCACTGTCAGTGTATTTCACTTGTGGGTTTACTCCTATTGGACTTTTTCCAGCTCTGATAGCTTGTCTCTTTTCCAACAAATCTTTCACTCTCATTAGAGAAGGAATCAAGAAAAACATGGTGCAGTTTTTATTTGAAGCTGAACTAGATGTCACATTCTTATGTCGACCTAAATATTACGAAATTATAGCTTCCTGCCAGCCCACTCTGAGAGATTCTCTTCATAAAAGCTGCACTGCTCTGAAAAGTGCTATCGAAAGCACTCTAAAGCTAGCTAGTTCCAGGATGAACTACAGCAGCTATATGGACTATCAGTTTGGATTTGAATGTACCTCACATGAAGAAGGCGGTCATCTTGGGATAGTGGATCAAGCTAAGGCGATGCCCAGGAACATGATTTGCATAAATAATCCCAACAAGCCAATGTTAGTGATTCTACAGAACAAGCATCTTATATGGTATGGGAAGGTAAGAGTAGCTCGGTATATCAAACAGGTACTGCTTTTTATTTTATCATCCTTTTATTAGGAATACCAAGAATGCAATGCTTTAGAAGGTTCACAAGGTAAGCTAAATTAATTGTTTTGCTATTGCTGTTATTTCATCAAACATGCGTATCTTCTTTTTATGAGGCTTTTATTATTTTTGTTAATAGAAGGATGTCATTTGAGTGTATTCATGAGACTGTACCCAGAGTTGATCTGCTCTGTGAAGCCTTGTGTTCTGACAGTAGCTGATCACTGTGTTAGTAGAGGTCTGATATCACAAGATGCTTATGAGCTAATTGTCGAGCGAACGGACTGGATCAAGAAAGACAAGGCTAGGTGTCTTTTGGACAATATACGTACGACCATAACGTTCAGACCACTGGCTCTGGAAGACTTTGCCTCTGTGTTGTTGGAAGTTGAGGATTGTAAAGTTGTGGCCAGAAAACTACGGCAGTACATGTGGTAAATAAAGAATTATAATATAGCTATAATATACGCATACATTTCGTGACTGTAGTTTATGTTGGAATAGTAGGTGGTGAGCTATCTTAACTCATTCTCTATGTACACTTGTATATGCATTCCTCATTCAATACAATTTTTGTTCAAGATTGTGTAGTTATCTAGACCTTTCCTTGAATTCTTAATGAAGGCAGCTTTAGGATAATGTAATGTTTAACATACTCATTAAAAAAAAATTATAAAGTAGCAAGAAATCTTAATGTCAAAATGTCTTCTTATAATAGCTAGAAATTTTAAGTTGTTAAAATATTCATTATAATATCAATAGCTATTAGCTTATCACTTGCCCTAAAAGTATGCATGACTACTTCAATGGTGCTCTATAGTGTTTCATACATTTTACATTATGTTCACTTGCAGATGTCTGGAGTTAGTATACTTAGCTTGCAAGATATAACTCTCTGGAGGCCTTTCAACTCACTGTCATGGCATCATTGCGGAGACGCTTACCAACTCTGCCACAAACCCAACCACTTTTACACTGTTCAAACATTACACACTGGCTTACACTCACATACTCCTGATAGCTGATTAACATCATCTTCTCTCCTTTTTTATATCATTTGCATGAACAACAGTCTATGTCTTCTTTTTGTAACTGCTCATTCATTTTCACAATAATTTCAGTACTTGCACACTTCATCTAATTAACCCTGTAGTCTTCTGAAAACTATAAAGTGGTTTTTCATGCAGTTTGCAGTGTGATCTAAACTTGCTCAATCTAGCATGTGCGTACAGCGCGCGACCTTTTCCGAGAAGGAGGAATATCGTCTTGCTTGCTCCTGTGAGGATTGTAGTTTAGCATCATGGCCATGGATTATTATACTGGTAATAAATTATTATTTGTCATTGCATGAATTAATTCTTGTTGCTGGCAGTGGTCTACACTTTCGCGACGAGTCACATATTCCTTGAAGATGGCTAACAATCTTTGGTTAGGGTACCAATTCATTTTTAGTCCTTTTGATTTACTATTCTATAAAATTCCAATTTGATTCTTTTGATCATGCAAACCATAACCACAGAGGACACATTTCATTCTTGTCACCTGACGTAATTCATTTGACCACACCTCTCTGAGACCTCTTCATGATAAGAATGAAAACAACTTAGGGAGAGTCAACCTCTACAAGGATCATCACAGCAGAGAGCAGTGGCAGTCTACAAGCAATTAAGTGGCTTATAGGTTTTAAAAAGAATGTACAAAAAGAAATACTGACATAACTAATTACTAAACATTTGTTGTGTGGGTGGCACATCATAGTACACCTTGAGAAAAGTTATCAGTGGCTAACCATTGCAATAAAAAAGCATCCACTATAGTAAGCTTGTGATGGAAGCTAGACAGACAAATTTCAAGCAGACATTTTAACAATTAATAAATCAGCTAAATCTGTTGAATACTCTATGAACTACTGCAAACTACCTGGTTGTCTAATGTGTCCACAACATATACACTGAATTGTGTCTAATTGTATATCTTAATCCCAACTCAGACAAACGTATTATCTTACTGACAAAGGGAAATAGTATCTACACAAGGAATGAATGAACTCTATAAAAGTTTCCTTGACAAATAGCTTGTTCCACATTCAACATTCAGTCAACATGACAGTTAACCCTCTCGTTCCTGAATTGTTTTGACGCACGCGGAAAAATCTAATCTTCTACCCCGGAATAGAGCATTGCCGTTTTATTTTTTTAACTAGATGCTGGCTGGGAAAACCCCATAGCAACCATATATCACTAAATAGACCAAGAGTTTGGGATTCCCCTCATTTTTTGATTGAGAAAATTGAATAATATTTAAGCCATCTACTAATACTTCAAAAAAAAAATTTTTTCCCCCAAAAAAATCCACTTTTCCCATCAATAAAAAAATAAAATAGAATAGAAATAATATTGTTTGATGCATTATATACCAATATTATATTAGTTCAACAATAAAATATGTTGTTTGTTGTGTGTGGTGCTGATTGTGATCATGTAGGAGACATCTATGAGTGTCCACAAGGAACGTATGCCATCGGACGTCGAGCTCTACTACAAAACAATTTCATATACACAAAAACACAAACAACAAAGATATTTGTAATACAAACAACAAATTATTCATGGTCCTATATAATTGCAACTTATGATGTATTGTATGCGGCTTCATACAGGATTTTTGTTTGGGGTGGGGCTCCGAGTGTACTTCGCCACACCCATTTTTTGGAACCTACACTACTTTGATGCACATCTTTGCATACGAGTCTATACTTCACACTGATGATCAGTGTTCGGTCCTATGCACTAAATGGCTCAGTTATGATAGGAACATAATGGGATACAATATCAGACTAAAAATAAATGCTTCCTAAATGTTCATTTCTATTCAACTCCCAAAATTCTAGGGGGGAACCCAGCCATGCCTCCCACTGTATGAACCCTGGTATGTATACTCTACACTGTACATGAGAGAAACATGTATTGAGAAAGTGTACTTTGAAAATGAAAAGCAGTAAAGCACACACGTGGAATTCAACTTACCCGGCATGGATGGTGTCACAGACTGAACGATCCCTCCCATAGGATCCGGAACCTCCATACAATACCAAAAAAACACAAGACAACAATGACATTTGTAACATAACAGCTGGCCTCGCTGAATTGAGCCCCCCCCTCCCCCGTCATTACTTTTCACTGACATTCTTGTACCATAACCCCCCCTCCCCCGTCATTACTTTTCACTGACATTCTTGTACCATAACCCCCCCTCCCCCGTCATTACTTTTCACTGACATTCTTGTACCATAACCCCCCAAATATCAGTAAGTTGAAAAAATGAAATTCAACTTACCAGGCATGGATAATGTCACAGACCGAAAAAGACCACCGAGTTCGTTCTCTCTCAGGTTGGATCCGGAAACGCCACATACTGTTTGTTCATGGTTGCTCTCTCTCTCTTTCCACAAATGCACGCACACACATACACACACACACACACACACAAGAAAAAAGAAGCTACAGGTGAATACAGATCATAAAAATAAATGTATATTTTATTATACATAAATTGACTGGTGTACACACCACACCCACACACACATGGAATGCAACTTACATGGGCATAGTAGTCAAGATCCAAAAAGATCCAGAGTTCCCTCCCAGGTTGTATACGGAAGTGCCACATACTGTTTGTCCACGGATGCTCTCTCTCATTCCACAAATGCACACACACACACACACACTAGAAAAAAGAAGATACAGGTGAATACAGATCATAAAAATAAATGTATAATATAAATTGACTGGTGTACACACACACACACATACATGAAATTCAACTTACATGGGCATAGTAGCCCCGATTGGAAAAGACCCCCCCCCCCCGAGTTCGTTCCCTCCCCGGTTAGATCTGGAAGCGCCAGAATAACATTTCAACTCCACGCACACACATATACATCGAGTGTGAAGCTCCACTACAACACCACAAAAACACAGACAACGACAACGACAATAACAATACATATTACAACTTTTGGGATGTTCAGGGGGGGGGGGGGAGGAGCAGCCACAAATATCAAAGTCTGTGGTCCTTCACACAAAAGATTATGGAATATCAATGGGTGTGTTGTCATCTTTCTTCCACTCTCCCCCTACCTCATCCACCCGACTCTTGTTCTTCGATTCCCGCCTTCTCCGACCGCGAGGACGTCCAGAACTCGGAGCAGGAGGAGCCACTTCCTCTTCTTCATCACTGGCACCTGCTGCCTATTCGTGTTTCATCATTGGAAGACTCAGGTCCGGTATCCTCTCCTTCATGACTGGAAGACTCTGCTCCTGTCGCCTCATCTGCGTAATCGGGGTCGGCGACTGCATTCACATCTGGTCCTAGTAGTATATGTGGTAAAAAAATTTTTTAATTTTTTTGAAAATTTGAATTTGTTCAAAAAACCACAAGCCACTTTCAAATCTCAAAACTCAATGAAATATATATATATTATAGCTAAACAGCTTACTCTATCTCAATATAAGTCCTTTCCACAACAGAAGCTTGCTATTTTTCAAGAGAAAGACAAGAGAAAGACAAGCTTACCTCGATCATCTTCTTGACTCCCATTTTCAGTATAGAGTTGACGGGGTCTGGTCCACCAACCCTGATACAGGGCCTCCCAGGGCCTCCTATAGCCCTAGATGTCGTCTCCCTTCTCTCCGCTTGATCCTGAGTCGCTAGAGTCAGCATCAAGCAAGTCTAAAACTTGCACCGCATTGTAATTTCTAGACGCCATCTTCCAAAAAATGACTTTGAAAAATTTTTTTTTTTGCATAGTTACCGGGGTCACACGACACGCTCACTTTTATCCTATGATGTAATAAGCATTACCTAAGACTGTACGTAATAGGGAGGTCCCCAGTTGAACTGGCGATTTTATAAAAAATGGAGAAGACAGTAAGTCAAACCGCAAAGTCTTGGTCGGCAAAGAAGCGGTTGTTTCAATGTGTTATGGAAGGCTACTGAGCTCAAGCAATTTTTTGCTGCTTCTACAAAGCTCTGGAGATGACTGGATCCATAAATGAAGCTGCTGTGAAGAAGGTAACTTTTTTTTAATTCGACGGAGAACCGATGTTTTTTTTTTTTGCCGAGGAAGAAATAAACGCAACTGCTGTGAGGTACTGTCAAAGCAGTCCTGGCTGAAAGCTATTTTAGATGCTTCTCCAATGCATTGGGCACCTGTGTATGCAATCTGAAGGTTCTAGCTATAAAGTAACTATTTTTAAAAATTCGGAGAAGTCAATCGGTCTTCACCCGCTTCAAAGCGGGATCCGGAACGAAAGGGTTAAACCATAATTAAGCAATTGGCAATCTGAAAAATTCCTCAACAACAGCTCAATGAAGAATAAGCAGATAAGTAAAATGATATCACTGAAGTTTATCAGAATTACATGAACTAAAATGACAGAAATTCATACAGGATTTTCACTGGGGGAAAGATAAGAGAAATTTGTAAAGTCACAAAAAATGTTTAGACACATGAAAATGGTAAAGTCATGATCACGAAAGCTTGGACAAACTACTACAAATTCCTACAATTTTTTCATGAAATAAATTCAGAAGGGGTAAAAAAAAAAAATTAGGGTGGAAATCCCAGAGCTCCCATAACCTGCATGAAACCATGGGCCTAAAACTAAGTAGAAAATATAATTATGTATGTTGAGTTGTATGCAATGATTATCTCCCCTTCATTGTCCAGGAGCACGCTAAAGGATGTTAGGGTGGCCATGGGAAAAGCTATGAGTGAGGATAATTTTGGTGGAGCATGTTTTAGAATAATTCAGTAACTAGAAACCATTCGAACATGCACCCACACTTTCTCACAAAGAAATGAAAAATTTCAAGAGTACTATGGAACAAACAAACTGACGAGCCCTTGTCATAAAGAAAAACTACCACAAAATATTACTATCATAATTCAAGCCACCCTTGCTCTTTATTTTCATTCATTAATTAATAGCTATTAGCTTAGAAAAAATTGTTCAGGAAACACAACTTCACCAGGAAAAAAAATGACCTGGGTGACCCCGTGCAGCTAAAATAATTAGAAACCCACTGACCGCTAGCCATAAAACTACTTACCCAGAAGCATAAGCCAGGGAAGACAGCGAAAGCTTCAAGTTCACCAACAGTAGCGTAGCCGTATTACAAATCAGTAGACTCGCGCAACAATAGTTTAGACGACCACTTCCAGTCGAGAGTTTTACTTATATGGTAAAGCGTTTTTAACTTATTTAACCTGGCGATACTTACCTACACGTAACTGGAGAAGGGTTTTCCATGAGATAATGCAGTATCTGCTGGGGAGGAAACAGCCTTATTTTAACGGTCCAGCGTCTCGCGCAGCGAAGTACTTAGGGCCTCAGGGCGGTAGTTCACGATGCACAGAGCCGCCTATGTCTACGCAACAGTGACATAACCTAACACGTAGCTACATTTTTATCAATGCCGTTGGGAGGGACAATATAAACTCAAGGTGGGGTCACTATCTAATTGTGTCTTTCTCTGGAAGGACCTGGGACCTGAGTGATCAAGTAAAAAACTACACCATTATAAAACTGCAGTGGTATGCACACTGGATATGCTGGCGCTTATGAGGGATTCTTCTTCAATTAATCATCAGCCATGTTATCCTTAACAGTTCCTAGCTTTCTAATTATATAGTTTCATGACTAGTGGTGTGCTTGAGCACAAATGGCGATCGAGCTAGCCTACTTTGAAGTGATTACTGACTAAAAGCTGCAGCCCTTGGCATATTATGTAGTTGTTGAAATTGAAATGTTTTAACTTGTGACGACGAAGAGAAAATAGTGCTGTTGGGTCCGCTATATGCTTTATACACTTACCATAAGCCAATAATAATAATAATAATAACAATAACCCCTGTAAATGTCTCGCTCACTCACCAATCATTTTATTCCTTTTGTGAATGATTACTGCAAGGAAGTAGGGATTGACTATAAAGCATTAGTTTTCATTGACAATGTTCCAGCTCATCCCACTCTTGAGAAGCTGGAGTCTAGTGATGGAAAGGTAAACACTATCTTTTTACCACCTAACACAAACATCATTAGTAGAGCCAATGGATCGAGACATTCTGCTGGAAGGTTTTAAAAGATGCTATAAAGAGTGTCTCCTTAGGCACTTGATAAATGGGAATGAATCATCTTCTTTTTCCATTCCAGACATTGTCAAGAAACTGACCTTTAAAGATGCTGTTTTCTAGTGTGCTGAAGCTTTGGATGAGACTACAGTAATGTCCCTGAAAGGGTAGGAATAAGTTTCTGGAGAGAGGTACTTCTTCACCAGTACAGATATAAAGCTCTTCAGGAAGTTCTTCTATACCAGCCACTCAAGCTCCTTCTGAAATGGCACAAGATAACAGCTTCCATTGCAACACCATTGCTGAAGAAGCCAGTCCAGGCACTCTTGGAGAGAAGAATGTAGAGGATTTCAACACCTTCTTTGCTGAGTTAGGCTTTGATGCAGACAGTTAAGATTGGATTAATCCTGATGTAGCTATAGCTTGCACGGACGGATCAGATCCTGGGTATTGGACCACTCATGGATAATGAAGTACTGGCCACAGCTCTTCAGAATGATGATGATGAAGGTTGATGAGGATGATTGCCCTGTATCAGCGTCTCACATGCTCAATCATATATTATTATTATGCCTTTGAAACACTGGAAGCTCAAGGAGGATGTTGTTTGGAACATCTTTTGTACAAAAATATAGGAACACTGTTGCTATAAAAGACACTCAGTTTTAAAAGCAAACTAAATTATTATATGTATATACCTCAAGCACTAGTTTTGTATTCTGTACTACATGTAGACATTAGCTATGTATTTCTTTAAAAATGTTGAGCACAGTTGGTCAAGGTGGCCTCGACAACAGGCTGATACTGACTAGATAATCAGTCCTGAAGTTACCTAGGTTAAACAAACCACATTTATATAAATTTAAAAATATATATGCATTATATTGCCTACATAAATTGATTCAGTTGTGTTTTGTGGAGTATGGGGACAGGGTCAACCACCAAGCAAACACAACAATGTGAGGGTCAAAGTATAAAATGACATATAAATATGTATGTAGTAGAGCAGGAGAATTATATAGATTGAGGAAGCTTCATTTGTGGGTGGGGAAAAGAGGATTGTGGGAACATGTTTTTGAGGAATAAACAACTCTCTGGGGGGGGGGGGGGGGGGGGGACAAGACTATATATAGTAAAGAAAAAGTTATAACTATTGCAGGCAAAGTTTCATTTTTTGAAGTAATGATCTAAAAGGGAATCTGCCACAATTCTGAGAGAATGCCATAAATTGGAAATCCAGTGAGTGGCACTCAGAGGAATGAGGATTCTGTTTAGTTTCCGTCAAAGATGGCTGACAACACGGGTATGGGTAGAAAGGCTAAGATTATGAAGTTAGTTGATGTCAGACATGAATCAGTGTGTATCTGCAAAGATTAATCTGATGGGGACTCGACTAGTATTGCATGAAACTTTTCACTGGTTATTATATCAATAATCTTTGTCACTGTTTTTCCTCCAGTAATTGCAGTCTTCTAATGAATCCTCCTAGTTATTATTTTGAATGAGCCATTCTCTTCATAGTTGAACTTGACAGTAATAAATTATTTCGTCATCCTTCAATTGTTAAGATTATAATAAAGAATTTCAACAATTTTTCTTTCATTTCTTCTTTGTAAATTTGGTTTCATTTTTAGTTTTAATAAGTTCAATTTTTCCTTCCTGATTACAGCAGCTCATTCATTTCAGTACAGTTCTTAGCAGTCACATTATACTGTGTGGACATTTATATTATGAATATAATTTTTACTTTTCCCAAATAGCTATATTTCATCTCTTTTTAATAACATCTCTCCCCTTTCTTGTACCTTTTAATTAAAAGCCCCTTATAAAAAAAGAGTTTAGGAAACGCTGTAACATTACATGAAAAAAAAAAAAATCATGGCTGCACACTTTTTGTAACACAATATATACACATAGCTACATTGTTAGCATAACTCATTATTTCCAGTGTTGTTTTGGTTTAGAGATTCCACATTGTCTTAGTTTTTTAGTTATTCATACTAAAAACATATCTTGAATGCTTAGCTACCAGCACAGCTTTTTTTAGGGTTCTTGTTAATAATTTCATTTAGATAGGCCATAAGGTCCAGTTGATCATGTTTTTCACTGAATTTAATTAGAGTATGAATACCTTATGAGATACATGTAATGCAGCGGTCTTCCTGAATATTAGAAGTGTCCATCTCTGCCATTGTAGTAATGTTATGAAATCATTCTGGTAATGTAATAGCAAGTATAATATGCTACTAAACTCACCAGGGATAAAATAGGCAGACTGAAGCACTTTAATGCAACAGATTAATCCTCACTACAGAAACACTAAGGATAAGTACCAAAACTAGCAACCAAGCACCATCACAAATAATTTAACTCACCACACCACCCACACCACCCACACCACCGCCAAACTTCAAGGCACAGGCAACTACATAAGAATTAGAGATAAAACTAGGCAGAGTCAAAAGTATATACTTACCACACATCAACTAGACAATCACAAACTGGTAAAGAGAAACTAGACACAGTCAGAATCACTCACAAAAGCAGTCAGAAACACTCATAGAAAGCAGAGCTGCAGTCAGAAGGGTCATGTGACTATACCAAGTAGGTGCATGTTCTTACAAGCAGTACAAATTGGTTCTTGCAAGCAGATAAATGCTCTTACAAGCAAGGTCTAACCACAAATAATAATTGCTATGTAAATAGCCGAATACAAAGTGCTATATATTTTTTACCAGTCAAAGGATTTTAGAGGATTTTGGATATATTAATCTGTGATAAATTCTGCTTCTTTTGACACCAAAATTGTCTCTCTACCATTTTTTTCTGGGTATGACCCATATTGGAGCTATATCTACCACACTAAAGGTTAGTTGTTGAAATACACAGCAAAGTCTACATTGGTGATATCTGGAAGGGTAGAGAAAAGATAGCTAAGCATGTGTCTTTTTGTGACCACCCAAGGTTAACTAATAAAAGGTGTACAATGAGAGAAGCACATTAAGTCTTGGCCTAAGGGCACCCTGAAATCATTATCAGCAGAGTCTTCAAATGTAGAATGCTTTCATTCTTTTCTTTTAAATGAAGTGGAAGATGTTGGTTACACTTTGAACCACCTTTTTAATGCTGATGAGACAGGATGGTGATGGAGGTTATGGTTGCTCATTCATCGTGAGGAGAAAATAACAAAAAAATATAAAAATCATAATCTAAAGAAAGGACCACTTTGCTTGGATGTGCCAATGCAATTGGAACCTGCAAGCTACCTTAAACTTACCCACAACAGTGCTACACCAGATGCTTTAGTCGAACTGACAGGAGTACACTTCCAGTTCATTACTTTTCCCAATCTAATGCCTGGATGAATGCCAACATTTTAAAACATGGTTTCTTGACTAGTGGTGTGCTTGAGCACAAATGGCTAGTGAACTATTAACTTTAAAGTGATGACTAACTCAAAGCTGCGTCCCTCGGCATAATTTATAGTAGTTAAAATTGAAATGTTCTAACTTGACTTACCCATTCAAAGAGAAAATAGTGCTGTTGGGTCCGCTATGCTTTAACAACAGTTCAGGCGCTTAGTTTGTTACCAATTTACATAATCAGTGGTGCGGGCGAAAGAAGAGGTCACACTTACCATATAAAAAGCCAAAAAAAAAAAGTAAAACATCACAGACTCTCGATTGTGTAACTCCTGTAAGTGTCTCGCTCGCTCACCAATCATTTCATTCCTTCTGTGAAGGATTACTGCAAGGAAGCAGGAAGTGACTATAGAACATTGGTTCTCATTGACAATGTTCCAGCTCATCCTACTCTTGAGAATTAAAGATACTGTTTTCTGGTGTGCTGGGATGAGGCTACAGTAATGTCCCTGAGAAAGGGTTGGAATAAAGTGTCTGGAGAGAGATACTTCTTCACCAGTACCTATAGAAAGCTCTTCAGAAAGTTCTTCTATACCAGCTACTCCAGCTCCTTCTGAAAGTGCATAAGAAATAACAGCTTCCAGTTGCAGCACCATTGCTGAAGAAGTCAGTCCAGGCACTCTTGGAGAGAATGTAAAGGATTTCAACACCTTCTTTGCTGAGTTGGGCTTTGATGCAGATAGTGAAGATTGATAATCCTGATGAATAGCTTGCACAGATGGATCAGATCCTGGGTATTGACCACTCATGGATAATGAAGTACTGGCCACAGCTCTTCAGAATGATGATGACGAGGTTGACAAGGAAGATTGCCCCTGTATCAGTGTCTCACATACTCGAGCATATTATAATGCTTTGAAACAGTATAACGTGCCTCAAGGAAATGTTGATTTGGAACATCTATTACTGTTAAGTCAGGTAGATCTAATTTGAGAGCAATAATCTTGTCACTGTTTTTCTTGTCCTCCAATAATTGTAGTCTTCTAATAAATGCTCCTCATTTATTTATGTGCTGAGTCGTCCTTTTGGTAATGTAGATCATTTATTATAATATTAATAATACTTAGTAATGCATGAATCAGCTCAGTGCCACATGATATGTGGAATTATGATGATGTTATTAGTTGAGAGCATTAAACATGACACAAAATAGGAAGTTATGGAAATTTTTGACTTGAGATTCTTCTTCAGCTATATACAATGCATTTCTATTTCATGCTATGTTTAATGCTCTAAACTAATAACATCAATATATAGACAGAATATTGCATTTATAGCAATGAGTCTGTACAATACTATAGAATTATGATGTGTTATAAACATACTGAACCATCCATTTATACTGTATGTCTGTTTCTCTCTCCCTCTCTCTCTGTGTGCTATACTACAGATAGGCAGTGTATTTGAGAGAGGCAATAATGAATTGCTATTGCTGCATGGCTTTGCTATGTTCTGGGTATCCAAACTCTACGAGTTACTGGATGTTGTCTTCATGATCCTTCAGCAACAGGCGAAGAGAATCACCTTCATCAATATCTTCTACCGAGGGACACTCCCATTGATTGCCTATTGGGCATATTTTATAGATCCTCGTCCTATAACCGTGCCTGTATTGGCCATCAATACTGCTGTTCATACCTTCAATTACTTGTACTATTTCCAGCCGCAAGCAGTATTGAGTGGCGTCATCAAACGAGCTCATTCGACTCAGACGAGAAATGTGTTGCTGATAGAAATTCTTCAGTTCTTCCTGATGTCTGCCTATGGCATATATTCATGGCTCTATCACGGTGTGTGTATCTATATCGTGGTCTATGCTGCCTATTTGCTGGTCTACTACATTCACTACTACTACAGCTACATGCAGTATATGAAGAGCAAGCAACAGCATGCTAGCTAAGTGAAATGAAACACGAGTGTTGTCTGTCATCTCAAACTTTTCAAAATATAACTAGCTAGCTGATTGATATACAGATACGACACCAGTATTTTTCAGTTTCGGCTCTTAAGTTGTTGTATCAGTGATATAACTAGAGTTGCTTGAGATTATAAGAGTAATGGGCTTGTTGGGTGTGAGTTTGTTATGTATTATAGCATTTGAGATGTAGCTGTAAACAACTCTGCAAGAAAACATGAACTGGTTAAGTGCATGCAAATAGCCATTCCTTCTGCACACCTGATATTGATTGTCTGTCCACTCAGCTCTCCTGGTTTTAAGTAAAGAATGTTAAATGATAGTATATTATGAGCATAATCGTGACACTGAACAAAGTATTAATTTACTGAAGAAATTGTCTTTTAAACTTTATTTTCTTTACATTTATTTAAAAAAATGCTCTTACCAGGTCTAGCTATCTTTGATTTCATACCCTGGGGGTGGCTCTGGGAATTTGATCACACAAGCAATCGCTTTTGGGATGAAGAATGTGCAGCTTTTATAGTTTGTCAGCAGATGAAGGTTCTATATGTTCTGAACCTGCTGAGTGTAAATAGCCTGGAGAGATGTGAATTAACCATTGCTACATGGGAGTTATGAAGAACAATTTGATACCTGGGAATGCTGCCTGAAGAACACGAACTAACTTAGAGACATTGAAAGAGTTGGCAGCCCGCGGACTGAAGATATTTTGCGCAAAATTTGTATCGCAAAAAAACAAACAAAAAAAACACGATTGAACCGGAGATAGAGGGATAAACAGAGGGGCGTGGTTAACAACCTGTTTGGTTCTCTTTTGTTTGTGGTGTAACTCGCACTGGCGAATTGGCTTAGTGATGGTGATTTACGTGGCTAGCCGTGATTGATTTATGTAGCAGAGCTCTAAACGGCGGAGTCAACAAGTCAATGGTAAGTGGAGGTAGTCAGCTAGTTTTGAATCTGAGTGTAAAAATGCATTTGCGCCTCGTGACCAATCAATACTGCTAAGCGAACTCTCAACTCAACTAGCTACGCAAGCTACGGTATATCTTGGTGATATGTAGACATACATATTTCTGTATATAATCCCAATTGATATTTTGGATTTTGGAACATGTAATACATGGAGGAGGCAAGGGAAGGTCTGGGGACATGCCATACTATATTGGTTCTAGCTAGAGGAATGTAGATTTAGTCAATGCCACACCTCCCTTAATAGCATACCTGAATTCTACCATTAGCAGTGAATCAAAGATGAGATTAGCCACACCTCCCTTAATAGCATACCTGAATTCTACCATTATCAGTGAATCAAAGATGAGATTAGCCACACCTCCCTTAATAGCATACCTGAATTCTACCATAATAGCATACCTGAATTCTACCATTATCAGTGAATCAAAGATGAGATTAGCCACACCTCCCTTAATAGCATACCTGAATTCTACCATTATCAGTGAATCAAAGATGAGATTAGCCACACCTCCCTTAATAGCATACCTGAAGTGAATCAAAGATGAGATTATAGCCCTCGTTTTCAAGTTCCTGTAGCTTTTCTTCCAGGCTACTGGGCTATGACAAGTTGAAAAAGTTACTGGTGGAGGCGATCAGACATTTAGTTGCAGGTAGAGAAGAATTCAGAATTCATCCAACAAGATATTCTTGTCTCCAAACAACAAAGACTCACAAAGTATTTGAAGAACTTGCTACTACATCTCCACAGCCAATGCAGTAGACACATACCTATCTTGCCATGCTTGCTAATAGAACTTCTCCTTAACCTAGCTGAAGGTAGTCTGGCGTAGTCAGACCCTTTACCTAACCACTACATGGAGAAAGGGTTTGGGGACAATCATGCACCTTGGCTGTTTTAGAGCCAAGATTTTGGGATGTTGTTAATTAACATTTTTTGCTCCTAGGCAGCCCTATGTGAAATGAGTGGGCACCTTATTACAAGTGTACATAATGTTCCTGAACTATCAAATGTTGGTGATTGCTTAGCCTGCCCACAATACTCTATGGTTGTACTCTGGTCAGCACGTCCTGTAAACTGTGGGCGCCATAAAAGTAATTAGACAACCACTACCACATTCCTCTAGAACAGTCAAAGTGCATGAGTGTCCCCAGACCCTTTCTTCAAGTAGTGGTTAGGTAAAAGGTCTGGCTATGCCAGACTAAGCTGAAGGGTGGTGGACACATTCAGGGATTTTAATTTAAGAGGTTCATTTGTGATAATTGATCATCATGTTAGATAAAGGGTCTGCCACTCAAAAAAGTACTCAAAAAATTCCAACAATTGCAGTAGTTGAATGACGTCACCACATTCGGGTGTAGGCCTCTGAAACGCACACGAGCACACCTTTAAAGTAATAAAACTTCACACTGTTGTGCCGAATTGTTGGAATGTGATAATTGGAACACATATTTGGGGGTGTGACCCAATACGTCAATGTATTGTATGTTCCCAAACCCTTTTCTTCTCTATGTAACGGTTAGGGTCTGGCTATGTGAGGTTACTGATACATATGGTAGCCTGCGAGGATAACTACTATAATACTTGTGTTATTATTTTTTATTGTATTTGTCTGATAGATACCAGCAGAGTGAGTCTAGAAATATGGCGGACTCCTCACACAATACAATTATGAAGGTGAGTGCACATGTAAAATATAGTATAGAGGTATATGCATATATAGGCTTCTCTTAGAGTCCACACTAATAATATACTAATTAAATTGGGTAGAGTCTATACATAGTAATAGCAAAAATTCAATTTTAAATAAGTTATTACTAAAATTGGAAAATCAATTACAGTTAAATCTATAACTAGCAAGCTATAGTGGTAAAAGAACTATGAACATAATGAAACTTCACTGAAACAACACTGCATGGATATAACTTGAGTGACGCACTATCAAGCTACCACTTCTTTGGCCAGACAGGTCACTGCTATAACTCACCCCAGCCACACAATGCTTAGACTAACCATCATCATGAGGATAACTTATGCATGTTCAGCAGTATTGTATTCATGGGCAATCTACATTTTTGCTTCCATTAATGTGTATGCATCAGTTCTTGACTGAAAACTTTCTGACACGTACTGTGGTGTACAGCCAGCAACGAGAACGATTGGGACGAGCGAATGGCGTCCTCTAGTGTGTCACTACTGGCTAATGGTCCCCCAAGCGTACAATTTTATATGTATTTCAAAGAGAAGTGATTACAGAACTGACTGAATTTTGGCGCGCTACCAGTATAAATTGGTAGAGTCTACACAAAGTACGATGGGGTCGGGTGACAATATGCTGACTAAGTAAAAGGGTGACCCGCTAGGTACAGTTATGAACAAAATGGTAAAGGGTACACAGATAAAGAACTAAATAATAATAATGATAAGGTCTTAATGTGGTGAAGTGTGTTGAATGTATTGTTTTATATTGAGTTATTTTAGGTAAGTCATATTAGCAGGCTAAATAATGGTCCAGCAATTGCCAGGTCTGCAGGGTCGGTTCTGCCACCCGTGACTTTATGACTAGTCCTTGCAAATTGGATTTTTACCAGATTGCTACACTTGTCCAATGTCAATCTACCATTGCACTAAATGATGGCAATGCAATAAATTAAAGTGTAATAGATATAATTGAAGTTTTCATAAGCCAGATATACATTGATAAGTTTGACTCTAATGTATGTTGTACTAGAACATACATATTGCATGCTACTTTATTACGTTTAATTCATTGTATCCGTGTATGTGTGGACTGTAGGGGGACTTAATGCATCCACTCACAAAAGTGTACTGGGAACGCTTGCATATTCGTCGGATAAGTAATCCAACTCATTGCATTGTACATCATGGCAAGCCAGCAATACTCCGCACAAATCATATGATGAGTGATGAACTTATTATCTTATCTGCTGACCTTCAATCGTTGACTTATCATACATTGCCATATTATGGAATGTCACTGACAACCTACAAGTCAAAGTTAGTAGCAATAGGAGGATGTGACCCTTCTACTGATGAACCCACTAACTTGGTATTCACCAGTGATACAGGTCTTGAATGGCAGCCATCACTACCTTGTATGATAACTAAACGATACCAAGCATCAGCAATTAGTTCCACATCTCCTGACGTGATAGTTGTGGCTGGTGGGATTGGTTTAGGTTACATTGTATTAGATGAAGTGGAGGTGCTTGTACAAGATGAATGGTGTTCTGCTAATCCACTACCAGTACCCTGCTGTGGCATGTCTTCAACACTACACCAAAATGATGTGGTGTTTACAGATAGACATCATATCTATAGCTGCAGCATAGCCTCACTCATCTCTTCTTGTACAGAGTCTATAGATATCTCACTATGGAGGTTCTTTAATGCCTCTGGTTCTTGCACCACTATTTTCTCCTATTCCTCATGTTTAATTAGTACTGATGGCAGAGGTAGCTTATCAGGCTACTGCACTATGAGCCAGTCCTGGGTTGAATTTGGTGAGAACCACCAGCAGTTTTTCTTATGGCCATTAGAAGTACGAGCAGCTGTACTTCCCACTGGAGATTTTCTCATGGCTAGTGAGGATGGAGTGTACAAACTGAAGGTTTCAGGTGAATGTATATATTTCACAGTATAATTATTTTAACATATATATAATATGGAACTGCAGCTTAGAAATAATTGCATTCTGCACTAGTCATAAAATTAATGATGTTTTAACCATTTTAAATGGCTATCATCAGAGTATGAATGGTGAATTTTAAAATAAATGGGCCAGCAATAAATACAATACCTGTAACAAGCTTCTTAGTGCATTTTTAGTTTTGCTAATAAGCCATCATTTACACACTGATGATGGCCATTGTGAAGTAGTTGAAACTATATAAATTTTATATAGCAATATAGCACAGAATGCAATATGGGAAAGAGTCACAAAATAATATAAACTAGTGATGTGCTTCAGCACATATGGCGAACGAGCTTATCTGACTGATATTGGAATGCTAGCTGCTAATAATTTTTGTTAAATATTTTTGTTTAGTTTATTGCTATTCGTTAGCAACACACAACACTTTTATACATATCTTGTTCACTGGATATACCAGCACAAGACCTGCATTGTACTCTCTCCGTGACTTGACTATTGGACAAAGGATTTTCAAATCTGTTTTATGTAGAGCTCTGACGAATAGCGTATTAGCGAAGTTAACTTACCACAATGCTAAAAAAAATGAACTCTGCTAACTTTGGAAAACTTGACAGCGAGGGGAGGGGGGGGGGGTTTGGACACGCATTGACTTCTTTGAACTTTGGCATATATATATATATTTGGTGAGCGAACGAAGCGAGCGAGACTCTCTCAGGGGTAATGCAATTGAAAATCGGGGATATTTGTTTGTTTATATGTATGTTTAGATGTACGTATGTCATTTTGTACTTTAACCCTCACGTATTTTGCATTAGCTGGGTGTTCGACCCTGTCCCAAACTTCACTAAACCGAATCCTCTGGTTATCGATCATTACCCGTATCATTCTAGAAATTGAATTGTTTAACACTTTGAATTCTTTTGCGGGTGTAGTTAAAACTAAAAAAAACTTACTTGAGTTCCATTTCTATTCGAGTTAGTCGCGATGATAAGTTCGTAGTTATTTGTCGTAGTTGTAAGCCCTACGAAGCGGTATTTACTTCAAAATTCATTGTCCATGAGACTAACCACTACAGTAAGCCCTGTGTAAGTATGTTCAGTTAAGTGTACAAAGAAAACGTTTAAATAAAGTGACTTGTTTTTGTTGCTTTTATTTTATTTTTTGTTGCTTTTTTTTTATTTTTTCAATTCAAACAGTTGCGAGGAGTGGTTACTATGGCATTGAATCCCCTTTAACATACATATATATATGTAATTTAAAAACTCGACTTTTTTTAGTAACTTGAGTGTTAGAAGTTCAAATCAACCGTCTAACAATAGTGTAGTTTTAGGCTTGCTCGCCATTTGTGTTCAAGCACAACACTAGTATATATATATATATATATATATTTATTTGTTCCACTCATTGATATCTTCACAATGTTAATTTTAGGTCAGTGACCTGTGGTTATCACATAGTGTTAACTCATGGGTGTTTTGCTCAAGCTCATTACCCTAGTAGTTATAGCCACCAAACCAAGCTTACCAGTTTTCCTGGTTTTCTTACAGCTACCTTCCTCTAGTGGAGCCTACCCAGCCAAGATTAGAGCAGGTGCTGAAATATCAGCTGGGGTTGTGTGGAGCTCCTAGAGAGAGTTTTATCCAACTTCACCCCTAGAGTTACTTTCACTCTCAGGCTTTATTTTCACTAACCTCTGGCTCTTGATAATATATTAGCCTGCTCTTGAAATATTTTGCCATATCACATTCTGACTCATGTAGTAAGTACTATATGTGACAGGCTCTGACAAAAGGGGGCATTTCACGCAAACCCAAAAATTGAGTTTTTTATGCTAATAAAAAGCTACAAATATCTCAACTTAGTGCTAAAATACTGGAGGGTAAAACCTTCAACGCGCAGAGAAACTGGCAGTTGAACTGGGCTGTATTCAGCAAAACAATTGAACTAAAAATTGAGAAAACATAAATAATTTCCACTTCTGGTATAATTAACGTTTCTGTATACTTAACGGCGTACTCCGCATAAGCAATTAAATCGTTCAGCCGCTTTTTAACGGCGACTAACGAAGTTTTGCGTGGAGTTCTTTTTAGCTTTCATAGCGTCTCACTTCGCTTGCCCAACTAAATTGTTGGCACCACTTTTAATACTCCTGCATGACTACTTGGAAACTACTGTCCCCTAATTCAATGTTTCACCTAGACCATAGAGTGGGGGTTACATGCACCTACTAGGACTAAATTCTCTGATGCAGTTACTTTTATAGCTGTATTATAATTATGTGGTGACATCTTGTATGACTATATAGTTTTGCTTAGCACAATTGTCAAAGGAATGAATATATTTCTTCATGTGTTCCTCCATATTAACCACCCCACCAGCAATTATTGACTGTTTGCATTCTCATTTGTGCCATGTAGTATCTTCATATGACCCTGAGATGAACTTGGAGCGTAATGATCTCGCTAGACTAGAAGTAGTGACAGGTATTCAGATAGAGTCGGTCCTGCGCAATAATGTCTCTCAACTAATAGCTTCAATTGGAATGGATAAATCATTTCTAGCTACTTTGGGTGTACGTCATATTTTTCATGAGTGGTGCAATGGAGCAGGCAATCGTCCTCCTACATGGGGACAGCTGCTGAATGTATTAGAAGATATCGGTCTAAAAGATCTTAGTCAGCACATCGAGGAATTTATGAAAGGTGAGACTAATAGTTAAACACTAGAACATAACATTGTGCATTCCATTTATATTTTTATAGCATATAATTTGATGATATTTTTTGCAGCTTGTTCATTTAGTAATATAGCCTAAGGGAGTGCGATGAATGTAGGTGTTAATTAGTATTTAATATTCTAAAAGTGTACAGTGCGTCCAGCTTAAAGAGTGAACTTTCTGAAATTTATGATGCTATCACAAAAACCACTGTAATATATGAAGTATGCATGATCAATATCTAAATTTTGGAAAAGTTACACATTATTAGCATACAAAGCTGCACTTAAATTATTTTTGTGGTTTTGTGGTAACAGGTGATACAACTGAGAGCTTTTGGGCAGTGAATTTGGTAGTTTTTAAGAAAAAAAAAGAGAAATTATTGGTCCTTATCTTTCTAACTTGGTTCACTGATAGTTAAGCTCCTAATCTTTCATTTGAACCAAATTTTGTAAGTTGGTGAAATTTTTACGTCCAATATTTAACGTTTTATGAAAAAAAGTGTTTAAGAAAAAACTTTTGAATTTATTGGGTTATATCTCTATAAATTTGTTCTATGGTATAAAATTATGATACAATTTATGTGTATTAATTTGATAGCTTCATTTTTAATAATCACTGAATTATGGCCAATTTTTCATTAAATTTACATTTTTATGGTAAGGGTCTCCAAATGATGACGTTTGAGGTAATAATACGCGGGCTGATCTACGTAAGCGTGACGTCTAAAATGTGCGCATGCGTATTGCTGCGATAGGTTCAGCTGGTGGCGCCATTTTACCGCACTTTTCAGTGACATTGGCTGCCCAGTTATAACTAATCACTCGTAGTTTATAGTTTGTACGAGCTTCTAGTTGTGCGCTAAAACTGGTTGAAGGTTGCGGAGGGTTATCTGGAGCTACAAAGCTTAGAGGAAAGAAGCACAGGACCGCGGCTGAACGCCTCCTCATGTAAGTCTGATTGTTGTGTGCTTAAGCGTGTATTTAAACTCTATTCTTACTTTCTTGGTGTGACGAATTTCTGAAGTACTCAACAGTAATGTGAAGAATCCAGCACATCACCTACACTTTAGCTATGGCCACACACATTCCAGTATTACTTTGTCCTTCACACTGAATCATTCATATCATTTTATTCATGATTTTACTATATTTTCTATCTACTTGTTAAATTTCAACTTTTTTTAAATTATACAAAAAAAAATTGACAATTAATATAATTTTATAATGACATTATACAATATATATTATTACATAATTTTATGATGACATGAAATTGTGGTAGATACAAGCAGCAGTTGAATTTGGAGGGTGGTAAATAGCATCACCATAACCATAGAGAACTGTACCTATATAGACATGAGGAGTAATGGACAGCTAAAGCATAAATAGTGGCATATAGAGTCTATGATGAATTGTATATCTTATTATCTTGGTCAGCAAACAGTAAATTGGCTGAGTTTCTAAATAAATAGGCCCTATTTAAACAGGTAAGAAAATCTGAGTGGACAAGCAACCCGTGATACAAACCTACCTCACATTGTAGCTTGCTCTTGTTAAGTAGCCTTCAATAGCAACAAAGTCCTGAGCCTAAAATGAACCAGAATGTCAAGCAGAAGGGGTAGAAACGAAGTCACCAAACTACGACTGCTTTTTGTTTACAATTGTCTCTGAGGTACTGCGCACGTGTTTGGCCCGGTTTGAGACTATAAAGGGGAATACCCGCATTAGTGGTGGGTAAAGCGTTGCGCGGCACAAACCAATTACGATTAATTACGATTAATGACGACGCGTAGACGAAAATGTGACGTCAAATAAAATGGCGAATAATGTATTGCAGTCTATGGGCGATGCGCGGTTCTCTACCTTCTATGAGTTAAAGTGATTTTGTAGCAGTTGGAAACAACATTTGGAGGAGTAACAATAAGGTACATGCATATCAAAAAGCTGTATTTTGTTTCTATATGATAAATTCAAAAAGTTCACTCTTTAAGCTGGACGCACTGTATTTGTTGTTTTTTATTATGTTTGATTCAAATAGAGCTTCTTCTTTTATGTTTCAATGGTGTATACACAATATCCACAATATTATTTTCAAATAAAGCTATGTCACTGAGATAAGTATAGATCACATTAGTAGTTAATATTGTATATATATATATATATATATATATCTTATAAAATCTTGTTGATAGTGTGAGCCAAAGCTAAGTTTAAAGACTAAAGATTTTATGTTAGTGTGTGCATAGTGCTTTTAGCTTTGAATAACAGCAGTGGTAAATTACCAGTCAGAATCCACAGGTGATATTATGTAGCTATAGTTACATCAGATATTTTTTCTACAATATTTTCACTTCACGCGAGTGTTCAATATTTTCCCATATTGAATGCTCCAATGCTCCATGCGAGGATCTGGACAGCTATATTTTTGGAATTATGGCAGAGTTGTCTCTGAGTGTTTACTGTTTTGGATATTATCCACTGTACAATAAACAGCTTATTACACTTGTATAATATGAAGATGACATTTCACTTTCAAGCTTGTATATGAGTCAGAGTGTGATATGGCGAAATATTTCACTAGAGAAGGCTAATTTATTTTCATAATTTAGAGACTAGTGAGAATATAGGCTGAGAGTGAAATATCTAGCCATATCACTCTGATGAGTGTAATAAATGGTTTATTCCACACTATAACTATAATAAGTGGTTTATTACACACTTCACTGCAGTGGTTAGTACTAGAGGACTGGTAACTCACAGTGTAAAGTTGACTTTAGGGGCTACCCACACTCCCAGCTGATATTTTAACAGCTGCTCAAACCCTGTATTGAGTACCTACACAAGAGTAAGATAGCAGTAAATACCAGGCAAGTGACAAGTTTGGCTGGTTGATGTAACTACAAGGGTAGCTTGAAGAAATATGAGTTATTTCACTACCTAAAGATATCATTCTGAAAATATCTAGGGTGGAGTAAATACATTTATTCCACCTGGATATCTTCACAATGATATCTGTATGTATATAACCCATATGAAATAACTCATAAATTTGGATATTTCAGTTGACCTACTCCAATGACTACAGCCAACATGACCAAGGTGTGCGTATTGATGAATTATTTATGAGCTCCAAACGTTTTGGTAAAGCATTGTCACACACAATGGATAAAGTGTTGTCACATTCAGTAGAAAATGGTTAATTCTAAAAAGTAGGAGGTTTCAAAAGGAAGGCGAAAGTGCGAAAGAAAGTGTATGGAATCGGCTAGTAAAGGCATGGGTCAGTTTCAAAAAGAAAGATGAAAGTATGAAAAAGAAGGCAAAAGTTTCGCTAAGCTTAAGTCCACAATTGTGGTAGTAGGTCAGAGAGATTCAGAAGCAGGAGAGGTAGACGAAGGAAAAGGACTCCATGACTCAAGAAAAAAGAGCTGAAGAATGAAAAGTGGGGGATAAGAAAAGCCGAGATAGTTCAGAAAAAAGAGACCAGAAGAGGGAAACTTATGTAACCTTAACCAACAGTAGAGAATGATAACTGAGCAAGATAACTTGTGCTACTGCTTTCTTACTTTGCAATATGTCTAGTGCCACTGTGTGGCAGGGTACTTGCTAGTATATTATAATGGTGAAGTACTTCTACATATGGAGAGTGAACTGAGCTATATTATTTTTAGGATATATTAATATTACATTCTAAACCAGTTAATTTATTTTCCATAAAATAATAGGCTAAACAAGAGAGAGTTTGGGCTACACCTCCACCCTAGATATCTTCACAATGATATCTTTAGGTACATGACAATTGTAGTTTTTGCACTCAATATTTAGTTAAGCTAGATCCCCCATTCACAGTATACTCAACTCAAGTTCATATTTTTCAAGAATGATCAATCTGACAAAAGGTGAGTGTGCAAAAGATTGCATCATTGTGGTTTGAGGTAGATGATAGAACTATGGGTCAGAGGAATGTAATTACACTAGTAATAATGATAACAATGATCGTACAAGAACATAACACCTTCCTCCAGAATTTAACCGATTAATGCCGAAGGACGCGAAAACGCGTCAATTAAGAAAAATCGGTAACCGCGGAGGACGCGAAAATGCGTCAAAAATGCGTCTTTGCGTCCATTTCGCCCTACAGCTTTGTGGAGTCAAGGACGCCACCAATCACAATTGCAGACGATATATTGTTGTAAGTATATTTTAGGCTTATTAAATACATAGACTGCCATAAGAAAATGCTGAGTAAATTTTGTCACAACAATAAGACTTCTTTCTGATAAAGTATAAATTGAAAATATATTTCATAAAATAATGAAGGTAACAGAATAATTTTTTAGAAACCAATATTACTTTAGCTATAACTGCTCATGATAAAACAAGTAGAAAGCTATCTTGGCAAGTGGAACACTGGCACTTCAGCATCCTAGTGATGAAGACGTTATTCTTGACCTGGCACAGCATGGCAGTGACAAGGATGGCAGTGACCAGGATGGCAGTAACTCTGATGGTAGTGACGAGGAGTTTGATGACAGCAAGAATGACTTCAGTACTGCTGGGTGTAGTGACTACAGTAGTTGCTAGATGGTCAAGGACTCTGACGAGAGAATGGAATTGATGATTCTGAAAAGTAGCGATTTCTACAGGAATTTTAACCACATTCTTTATAACAATAAGTAAAAATAAATATTGTTATACAACAGGTGAGACTGCAGGGAGCCCTCTGACATATACTTCTATTATGCTATGACCAGTTGCACTTGATAGTAAGATCACTAACTATTCTGTCAACAATGCAGCCTACCAGCACATCAAAAGTAAAGACACCTTGGAGTACCAAACTGAATACACTAAAATATTCTATCATTTATTTGTGATGTACCTGTTTTCATGCACAAAAGCCATAAAAAGCTTCTCAGTTCACAAAATGTATAACAGATTGCTAAGTTCAAAATAAAACACTAAATATCAACAAATTCTTCCTGAATGTAAGACAGATGCGTGCAAAAACACTTTCTCTTACCTCTATGATCAAGTAGCAAACTGCTTCAGCCATGAAACCATACTTCCAACCTTACTAATGTGCTTACTAAGAGCCTCAGTGTGATGCCATAAAGGTTTTTGCCAAACGGTGCGAGTACTTTGTTATTTTTCAGTCGGGAACAGCTCCTTAGCGTCGAATTTATGCTTTCCCAATAGCCTAGAGCGTACTCTATCGTTCGATAATACTGTCCCCGAGGCAATCTTCAAACGTTCGTCTTCTTTCTCTCGCTTAGTGTCACCCTCCCACCAAGCAATTTATCCTCTGTGTCTCGCGTGCGCCCGTGACCGCATTACGTAAGGCGCAATTAAAATTTTTATTCGCGCGTAATCGGTTAAACAGAGATACAGTATGTAAGATATAGCCCATTCGGTCAATAGAATGATCGTATTCCATTGGTTCTGCTGGAACGCTGCAGTCCTGTGGTCACGTTATCCGTATTTTCTTTACTTATAATATCACACGTGTTTTCAGAATTCTGTGGGTCTTCTGGTGGTCTCGGCAAAATTTCTTCTTCTGTTTCGTTCTGGGCAACGTCTGATAATAGTCCTTGGGAATATGTAGTCAAATCTTGGTCACCGTCTCTTCTAAAATTTGTTGTATCTTCTGTGTCTTGACCTTCTCCCATATTTACGGACTATCCTACTCTAACTCTCATTTGGTCAATGTGACGTCGAATACTATCACCACTTTGTGTTTGGACTACATAAACCATTCTTCCTTCCTTTCCAGTGACAATGCCAGCTAACCATATTGATCTTCCTCGATAATTCCGAACGAATACTTTGTCCCCCACCGGAAATTCTCTAGCTCTAGCATGCACATGTAGTCTTCTTTCTGTCTTCTGATTCTGCTGAATTTTCTCTCCAAGGCTTGGCTTAAGATTGTCCAGATGTGAATTTAGCCTCCTACCAAACAATAGCTTGGCTGGTAACATTCCAGTAGAGCTGTGTGGAGTAATTCGATAATTAAATAGAAACCTTGACAAGTTCGTTTGTACTGTTCCTTCCTTCATCTTTTTCATTCCATTCTTAAAAGTCTGGACTGCTCTCTCTACCATACCAATAGATGCTGGGTGGTATGTAGGCGTCTCTACATGCTTTATCCCATTTTTCCTCAAAAAGTCAGTGAACTCTTCACTGTGAAACTGGTAGCATTGTCTGAAACAACTGTGCGCGGCAATCCAAGTGAAGCGAATGATTTCCTCAACATTTCAATACTTGCTGTTGATTTTGCTGGGGTCATATGAATTTCCAACCATTTCGTGTGAGCATCAATTACGAGTAGAAACATCTTACCCATGAAAGGTCTTGCATAATCAACATGTACTCTAGACCATGGCTTGGTTGGCCATGACCACGGATGCAAGGGTGCAACTGGTGGTGTGTTCTTCTGACTCTGACAGTCACAGAGGTATTCGATACAACTAAGTTTGAGCAGTAATTGTTTTTATGTTGCAGTGTCTTGGTGATTTGTACTTCTGATTATCCTTAGTGATTTCATCATTCAAGGAGACAATGTTCCATATTTTTATAGAAATTCTGCCACATAACTCTGGCAAGAATATGGATATAAGGAGTAGTAGTTTTTGTTTGATATACAGATAAAAAAAGTAGACAACCCATATTTTAACATGAGTACCACTTTTTATCAGGATGACTGATATCATAAAAATAAAACTGTAACAAGATTATAGTAGAACAGTCATTGAAGAAAATTTTATGTATTCAATTCTAGAAATACAAACATCTTGCTCACTTCAAGTGAGGTTGCCATAGCTACTAAATAACACAGCCCATGCTGCTATCGAAAGTCAACTTTCATTGCTGTGCAGCTATCATCCACATATCTTTTCCAAAAGATAGGATGTGTAGAATTGTATGCAGTTAATGCTTTTTGTTCCACTTCTTCCATTACTAAGTTGGCTATAGTTACAGAGACAGGGGAACCCATTGCTGCTCCAAATTTCAGTTGCATTTGTCCCTCCCCCTGAAAATTTATATGATCTTCATGGTTACATTTGTCACAAAAATTATTATCAATTTTATGGAAATGAGAATTCCCACAGAAATTTCACAAAAGTTGATTTAACTTCTCTCTAGTTTAGTTGTAATAAAACTTAAATGTGTCAGCAAAGGTAATACATTGACACTCTCTAGTATGTTTTGGTTAATTCAGGTAATATTTTAGACTGTGTTTCTTTAATATACAAAATATTAGGATGTCGCTACTGAAGTCAACATGGGAGGAGGCCAAATTAATAACTATTTGTGAATATTGTTGTGACTATAACCACACGGCCACACCCGTTCCAATGCCCCTGCTCAAAGTATGCCTGTTCATTCAGTTTGGAGTCATTGCTTTCTAGTAAGAAGAAAAATATTCCAAGAAGACTGTTACATAAAGTTGTTTTGGTCCCTATGAGCCAAGCTCTGTAGAGGCTGCTGACAAATGAAGCTGATGCATCTGAATTAGCCTGATTTAGCAACTGCTAGTCTTCCCAACCTGTTCATATTGGATCTGTAGTTTAACTATCCAGTTCTCCAACCTCGCTATCCACTTCTACAACCTCGCTCAACACACTCCCTCCCACACTTCTCGAGCTCAGCATTAATGCTTGGCCACCACACATAGCTCCTTGCCGATCTCTTCATGCGAGTGATGCCAGGATGAGCCACGTGGAGCATTCTCAGAACATCATCTCTTACTTTTTGTGTATTACAAGGTTGGCCAGAACAAGATATCCCTCGGGAAGAATTCCAACCCTTTGTTCGGAGAAAAAGAGAACTGAGTGTGGAGGATGGACGTGTGCTTGGGGGAGTCGAGTTTTAATACTCAATCTCGCACTATGATGTCTCTGTCAGTTCCCAACCGAATTTTCTTGCTTGTGACTAGTGAAGTATCCAAATAATCCATTAAGTTGACCACTTCCGCTACCTGTGGAACATCTGAATTACTTCTAGGTGAAGTTAATGGCAGCCTGCTAAGGGCATTACATTGTGTACACCATTTTTTAATCATAGGCTCCCAGTTTCAGGGTCCTCCTTTTGATCCTTCCTGATGCCATAGCTGGAACAGATTTGGTGTCTCCAAAAATATATGTGAGTGGCCTGTGATCTGTTTTGAGTGTGAACATGCGGCCATACATGTATCGAATATTTTCTTTCAACCTGAGTTAGGGACCTTGATGCGAACACGAAGGGTCTCTCCACTCCATCAGTGAATCGATTGATAAAACAACACCAACTCCATACGGCGAAGCGTCACATGCCAGAATTAGAGGGAGAGTGCTGCCAAAGTGGACTAACACATCTGATGATAGTAGCAGTTCTTTAACACGACTAAAAGCTTGGTCCTGTGCTCTCCCCCAAGCCCATCTTGACTTCCTCTGAAACAGTGAATATAATGGTGCTAACATCGTGGCCAGATCTGGAAGAAATTTGGCATAATAATTGACAAGACCAATGAATGACCTCAACTCAGTCACATCCTTGGCTTCGGTGCATCTACTACTCCACTGACTTTCGATTTCGAGGTATGGAGACCCTGAGCAGTAATAGTATGCCCTAGGTATTCAACTGGCGGCAACATAAATGCACATTTATATTTCTTCAATATAATTCCTACATTTTGTAGTCGTTCCAGAACTTGGGATATCTTTTGAAGGTGTTCCGCTCTAGTTGAGCCCGTAATCAAAATATCGTCAATGTACACACAAACTTTGGAGATACCATGCAGGAGATTTTCCATAGCTCTTTGGAAAATAGACGGAGCTGACAAGATCCCGAAAGGGAGTCGTTAACGGAGCAGACTGTGATGGGTGTTATTTGTAGAATAGGGTATTTATCAGATTTAGCTGCTTTGTTTATTCTAATCTTGTAGTCTCTGCAGATGCGGACAGTGCCATCATTCTGGAGAACTGGAACGATGGGAGCAGCCCAGTCTGAAAATTGTACTGGCTCAATAATTTTGAGGTCCTGCAGCTGATTCAACTCATCTTCTACTTTCTTGCATAGAGCATATGGTACTGATCTGGCATTGAAAAAACAGGGAGTTGCATCAGCCTCTTTGTAAATCTTAGCAGTGCTTCCCTTAAGCAGTCCTAATTCATCTTTAAATACATCAGTATATTGATCCCATATGTCTTCTAGTGTCACTACTTTTAAAAAAAGTCAGTTGAGATGTGCAAAACACACTTGGTATTTAACACACCAAAATAAAGAAGTGCTTAGAACATTTATTATCATAAAAAGTGTGCTAGACACACTTTATGGTGTTGGAGTATTTAGTGTGCTATGCACACTTCCATTTTTGCAGTGCATCATCACGCGAGCAGGATCAATCGCGCAGTAGCAGCAAAGTATACTTAGCGAAGTTGTGGTGTCTTTAGCTTCAGGTTGTCTCATAGCCGTTTACAACAACACCTCATACAGGAGTCCTCATCTGAGCTCACATGGCAAGGTGCCCAAGGCTGCATCTCCTCCTGTAGCCATTCTCCTGATATAGGATATATATAAAAGGGCTCTTTTTATGCTTGCGTATTAATAGCACGAGACATGGGAGTAAGATTTTTTAATAAGAATTGCGAGTGGAATAGAAGTTACAAATTTTGTGTCTGTTTTTTTCTTGGAATCTAATAATGAGAACAACAATTTTTTTAAACACAGACCTCAAAAAAAAAGAAAAGAAAAAAAAAGAACTGCACCACAACTTGAATTTTCATTATCTTATAAAAAGAAAAATGTAGATAAATAATTGAGTAATATTAAAATGAAAAAGAACTCGTTTTGAAGTAGGGTATCGGCTCGTCTAGTAGTGCACCAAATTACTGAGCTCCAACTTGCCACACTGCTTCAAGAAAGTGCTACAAAGTTTTATAACTGGGCCTCGGTACTTCCTCGAGATTAGCTCCAAAATTAGTGAGCGGCGCCTGCATAGTAACCATCAACAAAAAATTGCGTGGCAATGTGTGGCCACCCTTAAATTTATCTATTAATTGTGCACAAGTACATTTGTACATGAATTTATTGACTAATATTTGTACTCACCTGATAAGTCATCCTTCACTCGCTAATACTATTTTATAAAAACTTAAAGATAGTGAACTCTTAGACTAATATGTATATTTCTCTGATGATAGGGTGAGTCATAACTATAGCACTAGGACATTTAGACTGAGGATCAATATGCTAGATCACAGAAAAATACAATGTAATAGAAGTATAAGGCATATGTATATATTATATGTTAGGTGAGCACAAGTTCATACAAGCATATCAACACTTCATCAATTCCAAGGACGTGCTAGAGCTCCTTTGTCTCAAGTTTATGTTTCTTGGCCCACCACGACTCGGCAAGAGTACAACTCTGCGTCGTGTTATGAAAGAGATCATCAACCTCAAGCTAGCTGGAGAAGAAGACAAGGTTCACAGCAGCACGGGGACTGTGAAGTGCTGCTCTAACGTGATAGTCAGAGATGACACAGAGTGGTCAGCTGTGCACAATCTCATTGATGAAGCTTGTGTACTATTCCACAGTCTAAAAAATTCACTCCATTCAAGAAGCATTACTTTAACTACTGCTAATTCTAGCACTGCAGAAAGTGCCACTGTAGCTGAGGTCAGTCAAGCTAGCAGTACAGAACAGAATCGAGTTCATAAAGGTGCATCACAGTCGCGACTGCTGCAAGAATTGAGAAAGTCTATGGCAAGGAGTGAAAGGTCAGCATCTGCATCAGCGAAGATCATTCCGTCAGCACAAGAAAGAGCGGTGCATAGTCAGAAAGTATCTCCTGACTATTCTGAAATTGCTGCTATATTCAAGGAAGTATCACAAAACCCCAAATTTGCTGAAGACTTAGAGCATTCTTTCAAAGCTCTATTGAGAATGGAGGACACAGGAGGTCAGCCTGAGCTGATGGACATGCTACCAGCACTCACCATAGGACCTGGCTTGTACTTGCTTTTCTTCAGCTATGAATTCAAACTGGATGAAGAATACCAAGTGTTTTATCAGAGAGCCACAGGCGAGCAGACTGTACCAGAACGGTCTGCCTTCACTCTGCAGGAGTTTCTTCTATGTACTTTGTCCAGCATATATTGCTCTAATGCGACCAAACTTCAGCCTGTGGAGGAAAAAGAAGATAACTCTGGCATGAGCAAGATAACTGAATCCTCAAAGTCTGTAGTTTTTATAGTTGGTACCCACAAAGACAAAGTCTCAGATGAGTACATTGATACAGTAGACAAGATGCTTCAGGAGGTTATTGAAAACACAGATTTTTTTCGGAAGGGCATTGTTCAGTTCTGCTCGAATGATAAGCTTGTTGTTTCTTTGGATAACATGGGAGGTGGAATTGAAGAAGTCCAGGAGTTGCATCAGCTACTGGAGAAAGCCATGGAGAAGCATTTCAAGAAGTTGAAAATCCCTGCCGTGTGGCTTCTTTTCAGTCTCTGTCTTCGCATGAGAGATGTCAGAACAGCCAGCATTCAAACTTGCTTGGAATTGTCTAAGGCCTTCAGTATGACAAAGGATGAAACTGAAGTAGCTCTGTGGTTTCTTCATCACCATGCTGGTGTTCTGATGTACTTCCCCAGTGTCCCTGGTTTAGAAGACCTTGTCATCATTGACATTCAAGTTGTGTATGACAGTATTACAGGAGTAATCCTTCAAAGCATGAAGTTTGATGGTGTAGGCAGAGCTAAAGCAGAGAGATTTAGGAAAACTGGACAATTTTCCTTTAAAGACCTTCTTACTGCTACATGTGACATTTCTGCAGATCTGATGTCACCACATAAGCTTGTAGCTCTGCTAAAATATCTTCACATCTTATGTGAGATTCTGTCTTATGATCCTTCAAGCACAGAGCCTCAGCTAGTGGCAGAAGAAGACAGCGAGTACTTCATGCCTTGTGTACTTGAAAGTACTAGCTGCAAGGAGCTTGATCTTATTCACAAAGAAGCTTGCAGATCTTGTTTTGTGCTCCCACTGTCAGTGTATTTCACTTGTGGGTTTACTCCTATTGGACTTTTTCCAGCTCTGATAGCTTGTCTCTTTTCCAACAAATCTTTCACTCTCATTAGAGAAGGAATCAAGAAAAACATGGTGCAGTTTTTATTTGAAGCTGAACTAGATGTCACATTCTTATGTCGACCTAAATATTACGAAATTATAGCTTCCTGCCAGCCCACTCTGAGAGATTCTCTTCATAAAAGCTGCACTGCTCTGAAAAGTGCTATCGAAAGCACTCTAAAGCTAGCTAGTTCCAGGATGAACTACAGCAGCTATATGGACTATCAGTTTGGATTTGAATGTACCTCACATGAAGAAGGCGGTCATCTTGGGATAGTGGATCAAGCTAAGGCGATGCCCAGGAACATGATTTGCATAAATAATCCCAACAAGCCAATGTTAGTGATTCTACAGAACAAGCATCTTATATGGTATGGGAAGGTAAGAGTAGCTCGGTATATCAAACAGGTACTGCTTTTTATTTTATCATCCTTTTATTAGGAATACCAAGAATGCAATGCTTTAGAAGGTTCACAAGGTAAGCTAAATTAATTGTTTTGCTATTGCTGTTATTTCATCAAACATGCGTATCTTCTTTTTATGAGGCTTTTATTATTTTTGTTAATAGAAGGATGTCATTTGAGTGTATTCATGAGACTGTACCCAGAGTTGATCTGCTCTGTGAAGCCTTGTGTTCTGACAGTAGCTGATCACTGTGTTAGTAGAGGTCTGATATCACAAGATGCTTATGAGCTAATTGTCGAGCGAACGGACTGGATCAAGAAAGACAAGGCTAGGTGTCTTTTGGACAATATACGTACGACCATAACGTTCAGACCACTGGCTCTGGAAGACTTTGCCTCTGTGTTGTTGGAAGTTGAGGATTGTAAAGTTGTGGCCAGAAAACTACGGCAGTACATGTGGTAAATAAAGAATTATAATATAGCTATAATATACGCATACATTTCGTGACTGTAGTTTATGTTGGAATAGTAGGTGGTGAGCTATCTTAACTCATTCTCTATGTACACTTGTATATGCATTCCTCATTCAATACAATTTTTGTTCAAGATTGTGTAGTTATCTAGACCTTTCCTTGAATTCTTAATGAAGGCAGCTTTAGGATAATGTAATGTTTAACATACTCATTAAAAAAAAATTATAAAGTAGCAAGAAATCTTAATGTCAAAATGTCTTCTTATAATAGCTAGAAATTTTAAGTTGTTAAAATATTCATTATAATATCAATAGCTATTAGCTTATCACTTGCCCTAAAAGTATGCATGACTACTTCAATGGTGCTCTATAGTGTTTCATACATTTTACATTATGTTCACTTGCAGATGTCTGGAGTTAGTATACTTAGCTTGCAAGATATAACTCTCTGGAGGCCTTTCAACTCACTGTCATGGCATCATTGCGGAGACGCTTACCAACTCTGCCACAAACCCAACCACTTTTACACTGTTCAAACATTACACACTGGCTTACACTCACATACTCCTGATAGCTGATTAACATCATCTTCTCTCCTTTTTTATATCATTTGCATGAACAACAGTCTATGTCTTCTTTTTGTAACTGCTCATTCATTTTCACAATAATTTCAGTACTTGCACACTTCATCTAATTAACCCTGTAGTCTTCTGAAAACTATAAAGTGGTTTTTCATGCAGTTTGCAGTGTGATCTAAACTTGCTCAATCTAGCATGTGCGTACAGCGCGCGACCTTTTCCGAGAAGGAGGAATATCGTCTTGCTTGCTCCTGTGAGGATTGTAGTTTAGCATCATGGCCATGGATTATTATACTGGTAATAAATTATTATTTGTCATTGCATGAATTAATTCTTGTTGCTGGCAGTGGTCTACACTTTCGCGACGAGTCACATATTCCTTGAAGATGGCTAACAATCTTTGGTTAGGGTACCAATTCATTTTTAGTCCTTTTGATTTACTATTCTATAAAATTCCAATTTGATTCTTTTGATCATGCAAACCATAACCACAGAGGACACATTTCATTCTTGTCACCTGACGTAATTCATTTGACCACACCTCTCTGAGACCTCTTCATGATAAGAATGAAAACAACTTAGGGAGAGTCAACCTCTACAAGGATCATCACAGCAGAGAGCAGTGGCAGTCTACAAGCAATTAAGTGGCTTATAGGTTTTAAAAAGAATGTACAAAAAGAAATACTGACATAACTAATTACTAAACATTTGTTGTGTGGGTGGCACATCATAGTACACCTTGAGAAAAGTTATCAGTGGCTAACCATTGTAATAAAAAAGCATCCACTAGTAAGCTTGTGATGGAAGCTAGACAGACAAATTTCAAGCAGACATTTTAACAATTAATAAATCAGCTAAATCTGTTGAATATACTCTATGAACTACTGCAAACTACCTGGTAGTCTAATGTGTCCACAACATGTACACTGAATTGTGTCTAATTGTATATCTTAATCCCAACTCAGACAAACGTATTATCTTACTGACAAAGGGAAATAGTATCTACACAAGGAATGAATGAACTCTATAAAAGTTTCCTTGACAAATAGCTTGTTCCACATTCAACATTCAGTCAACATGACAGTTAAGTTTCTTCTGAACAAAAGCTTGATATGTCCTTTTCAAAATTGAAAATCATTTGAGCATTGGCCACCTAACTTTATCATTAAAAATTTTTTTTTGGTAAAGCTGAGAAGACATTTCATGCATGAACGGTTGAACACGATAAGTCTAACGCCATACCTTACTTCTTAGAATTAGTTTTAAGGATTCCCATCATCTATCTTCGCCCTCTCGCCCTCGTGAGACGTGTGTGATCGAGTGTACATACGTGCACCAATACTTTTAGTGAGTTTACCAAGTTAGCTGAAAATTTTTATCATTCGTTTCAGTGGTTTGTTGGAAATCCCCATGACACCATAGCTCACATGGGCTGGACTAAATTTGTAAGTGACAATGAAGGCAAAGATTTGGTGTGCATGTGCTGGAGCCTTATGGACATTAATAATAAAAAAAATAATAAAGAAACTTGTAAATTACATGTTCTTGAATTCACATATCTAGCAGACATCATTCTATTTACAATGTCGCCTTCTCTGGAATCAGCAATTGACTATTCACTGACCAAATTTCTGCATTCATTTCTATTTCCATGCATTTCTTATAATAATAAATAACAATGGCTATCCCTGCTTACTTATTTTACTTCTGTCATCAAACTGTAAATCATTAGCAAGTTCCTGAAAACCGCTAGCTAATATCGTTTTCATCGATTGATGCAAAGTTAAACCAAGTGCATGTTCTTCCAATTTTAGTGGAAGGGCAATAAAATTTATGACGATTGCTAAAAAATACTTCGAAATATGGCATTCACACATCAAAATGGATGAAAATAGCTCCAGAAGCATGCAAAACTTTTTTCATGCTTTGAACTGTTTTTATTGTTTTTGAATTACAGGTACTGGAATGATCCATCCAAGTTGGTGCTACCAGCACTACAAGCCCTACCTTAGTTCCTTACATAGCCACTACGCCTCATCAAGTTACCGGACTGCCTGTCGATGAGGATGAGTTCCGAGATGAACTAGCAAAAGCGCTGTCAATCCGCTACAATTTCTGAGAAGAACTAGGGCAGGCTCACTAACTTAGCTAAAGTCGTGCTCCCACTCTCCATTTCTCTCCCCTAACTTAACGAAAGTAACCCACACACTTTGCATCCCGGTGTCCAGAGAGTTGAAAAATATAATTATGTACTCTTTTAAAGAAATGCAATTTCAAGACAATTGGATAGACCCATTTATTTAATTTTTAATTGGCTAATCATGCTCCTTATCCAAGCATGTAATCTATAAATTAATGAAGTATTATTTTGGTTTTACAGCACTATAGTTTCTTGTGCTAGATAGATGATGATATAACACCTTCAGGTATAACACATAAGCATAATTATGTAAATATACCAGGAATTTAGACAGTGCTATTGTTTTCATTTCATTGATCCATGATGTTATATTCATTTGGCACAAGATATAGTATTACTTATAGTAAGATATTTCATGGTGAAGGTGGACACATAATGACGCCTTGTTATCCTAAAAGTATAGGACATGCCCAAGTGCTCTACACATACTCTCTGACTCCAAGGTGGATTAATGATACCAGGAAATGATGTTCACTGCTATATGCTGCCCATTCATCTGCAAAGTCACCAAAACAATGTATTCTAAATGATGTAGAATTATGAAAGTGGTTAATACATGTACATGTGAGTAATACAGCTGATGCCAGTTCTCTTATACTACAACTAACAGCTGCATTTTTTTAATACTTTTTGTGTCATGTAGTGCTGCATTTAGTTCAAACACAAACACACACACACACACACACACAAAAAAAAAAGAGAGGGAGAGAGAGACCACCAACAATAAATTACTATTCTCCCCACAAGTGGTATCATATAAATACCTATAGCTACATTCCAACAAAAAGTAATCAAGTCCTTTTCTTACATGTGTCAATTGAGAGTATTTTTTGCTTACTCACAAATAACTTACAGAAATTTTCATAAAATTAGCACTGGTAGTAACTTTGTAGTAGTGTCCTTGTTAAAACAAATGAGTAATTGCATGTGGTGTTCGGATACTGTGTTGAAATTTACACAAAGTGTAGCCTCTTTTAGTTAACATCTCTAAGATGAAATCATCCATGTATCCGTGTACCCACCTCAGTCTAAGATGTGTACACTGATGACATGAAGATGAGAAGTGCACCAGCAGATCATAGCCAACAACAATAGCTGTCATAATGCAATGTTTACACACATTCACGTGTCTCCATACAATGAGTTCTTGAAATTATGAATAATACCAACACAATTTCCAGTTTGTATTAACTATACTGTTTCCAGCATACACACAAACGCAGCACATCTTGCCTGCCTCGTGCCACATACATACACACACACTAACACACACACACACAAAATGCAAATGTAAATTCTCTTGCTGCCGCTAGGCGGTCACGCGCACCTGGCAGAGCCAGGATGCCTGTGCACTAAGCAGGCACTGTGAGCCATGCAAGCAAAGCTCCTGGAGCCTGGCTAGGAACTCGCAGGAGAACAGGCCTTTCCTCACAGCAAGTGGTGTGGGCACCTAAAATCCCACCTGGACCATTGCTGTTTCATGAGAAAAGGCCTTGAATTAGCACTCCAGCAAATACCAGGTACCCAATCACAGCTGGGTGGACTGGTGGGGCTGGTAGGAGGCAGATGGAAAATCAGATGGAAAAAATGCCAGAGTTGGGCTTGAACTCGGGGACCTGAGGCCCTGAGCCCAGCTGACACAACCACTACACCACACAGCCACACACACACACACACAATGGCAGCATTACACACTGCTTTGGTTGTTACGGTGCATCACTGCTACTTCTCTACTGCAGATGGACAAACTATTTGAGCCCCCTTTCCAACTTCGAATAGTTGGTTTTTGAATTGTTCTCAATACTATAAAAAGTTTCGTGTACTTCTTTTTTCCCCCTATTCAAGTACAAAAATACCAATACAAATAGCTATACTGAATATTTTTTCACAATTGAAATCAAGTAAATCTACAAGCTTAGAATGACCCCACAAAAAATCCATCAATGAACAACAAAATAAAAACACAAGAGAGACAGACTGCTTGAGGCAATAGTCCCTCACCAAGAATAGCTGATGACTGCCAGCCAAGGAAATCATGAACACACAACAAACATCATCACATAGGTCACATAACCACAACTACATCTTGGTTGATCTCACCCATGTAATTTCAGATGAGGGATCACACAAACAACACTCATGTATGTACATCCAGAATCCTGCAATACACACACACAAACATACACTCACACACATAAGCACCTGTACACACCAGAGTTTCCAAGTAAACATTTTTTATGTATTTATAGGGAAATTCAGGTATAAATTTGGGGGAGTCTGGTCTGTTTCATTACCTTGAATTTGCACCCCAGCAAATGCCAGGCATCCAATCACAGCTGGGTTGACTGGTGGGAGGCAGAGGAAGAAAAAACCAAATGGAAAATTGCCAGAGTGGGGCTTGAACTAGGATCTCAGGCCCAGAGCTACACCATACACACACACACTTTCAAAGGATTATTCTGTTAGTAAATGAAGTGACAAGAGTTCTAAATGTTCAGACTAAGTCGCTCCCTATATATTTCAGGTTGTCTAAGTGTGCATTAATTTCACAAGTCAATTAAAATGAGCAATAAATATAGTAAATAAAAAAATAATTTCACAAGGCCACTTTCTTGTTTGTGGAGTTAAGAAGTCATTCTAGAGTTCCTCACCTCTAGTTTTGAAGTCCAGGAGTCATCACGTGTACACCAGTGGAGTAGTCACTGCACTATTACACCTGCTACTTCACACTCCTACATTGAAAGTGTATGTCTCAAGTAAAACTAGCTCAACATAATTCAAGATTCTCGGATTTGTGTTTTCGTGCTTGTAATTCTAACACATGTAGACATTATTTTTTAGAGAAACAGGCTAGTTTAGTACAGTAGAAATTGTTAAAATTTACACCTTCCATATTATATTATATTTATATTAACTACCACAAAACTTTATGAAAAATTGGGGCAAATGTCTCCACGCAAGTCAAACTAATATCTGGGTACAATTAATTTTAGGATGTCTTTAATCCCTAAGGGATGGGGAATAAGGGTGGCAAACTAGATTTAAGGAGATGTACAAGCCCCCACCCCTCCGCTCCCTGAAAAAACCCCTGGTATTACACAAGATAGAACAATACCATATAACTGTGGTTAGGAAGAAAACCGATGGGTCCAGCTACTAGTACTACAGCTTCAAGCCATGAAGGCTGAAACATCATCCCTGAAGTTAGTACAGCTAGCAACAGTCTTATAGAGAATCATTCCTGGCATCACGTGATAAAATGCAGAGCAGTGGTAGAATATGAGAATGAAGTTAAAAGTCATGCAAACACACACACACATGCACAAA